>Ga0080003_1000824_pt1 | contig 18682 bp, 18 predicted proteins | sample JossMetagenome_FD_69206 | JGI IMG/M metagenome (GOLD analysis project Ga0080003, IMG submission 69206) | Hot spring microbial communities from Joseph's Coat, Yellowstone National Park, USA - JC2_E (SPADES assembly) (version 2) | ecosystem: Environmental > Aquatic > Thermal springs > Hot (42-90C)...
CAGTAAGAATAGAACTCTACCCATACGATTACAAAAAATACCCCCTAAGGGTTGGTTTAAACTGTGAAGTAACTGTGCATGTTAACTAAGAGGTCAAAATGCAGCAGAAAGTAAACCCGTACTTAATCGCTTTAACAGTGATGATACCTACATTTATGGTACTTATGGATACATCTATTGTAAGTGTAGCACTGCCCTACATTGCAGGACCACTATCTGTTACAGCAGATGATGCAGCTTGGACTCTAACTGTATATATCGCAGCAAATGCTATAATTTTACCAGTAACTGGTTTTTTTTCTCAAAAGTTTGGCAGAAAGAAGTTTTTTTTAACAATGGTTATTGGCTTTACAGTAACATCCTTTTTGTGCGGAATTGCTCCAAACCTCGATTTGCTGCTTTTGTTTAGAGCTCTTCAAGGTTTTAGCGGTGGTACGCTTCAGCCGTTATCTCAGGCTATATTGATGGAGAGTTTTCCATTGGAAAAACGCACTCAGGCTATGAGTATATTCTCGATTGGTGTGGTGTTTGCTCCAATTTTAGGGCCATTGCTTGGTGGCTATATTGTAAATAATTACGATTGGCGCTGGATGTTTTTAATCAATGTGCCATTTGGCATACTTGCTACTGTAATGATAATTTTGTTTATTTTTGATCCAGATTATGCTAAGGCAAAGAAAGAATTAAAAATTGATTATACTGCCCTTAGTTTTCTTGTGTTAGGTATTGGTTCACTCCAAACCATGCTAGATAGAGGTCAAGAGTATGATTGGTTTAATTCAAATTTTATCGTAGTGCTTGGGCTAATGAGTTTCTTTTTTATCTCTATGTTCTTGATTAAAAACTATTTTTCAAAAACACCGCTTATTAGGATGTATTTACTAAAAGACAAAAATTACGCATTAAGCGCTATTGCTATGTTTTTTTTAGGCTTTTTGTTTTTTACAACAGTGGCATTATTGCCAAACTTAGTCCAGACATTATTAAAGTACGATGCCTATACTGCTGGTCTTATAATGATGCCAGGGGGTGTTGCAAGCCTGATTGTAATTATTATACTTGGAAGATTTTCTACTAAAATTAACCAAAAAATAGCTATTTTGATTGGTAGCTTGATTGTTTTTTATTCGCTTTATTTGATGGAACAGATCAATTTAACTGCATCTCCATACTTTATTACGCTTGGGAGAGTAATAATAGGATTTGGGTTACCATTAATTTTTATACCTATAAATGTGCTTGCTTTTAATTTTTTAAAAAAAGAAGATATCAATGAGGCTAGTAGTGTTATAAATTTTACTAGAAATATTGGTGGAAGTTTTGGTATATCCTTCATGATTGATACACTTGTTCAAAGAAGATGGGAATTTCATAGAGACGCGTTAGTTTCGCACATAAATAGTTCAAACCCAATATTTAATGGTTTATTGGAACATATGAGGCAGTATTTGGTTACGATGGGTTTTTCTTTTGCTGACTCATACCACAAAGCCATAGCTTTGGCAAACAGCACACTTAATGCGCAAAGCTTAATAATGTCATACCAAGACGCATTTCATGTAATGATGTGGATGTCATTAATCTTTATCGTATTTTTACCTTTTATAAAGAGAGCAAAGAACAAACCAAATACACCAGTTAATATTGAAATGTAGAGATTAATTTACAAGCCTTTAGCTTTTCACATGTCAAAAGAGTTTGATAAATTTTTATATTGGTATATAATAGCAGTAAATTTTTTTGGAGGAAGATGAATGTTGGATTTTTTTAGAAAACACAGAAAGTACTTTTTTGTGGTACTTGTCATTGCTACATTGAGCTTTGTAGCTGGCGGCGCGTACCTTTATGTTTCAGGGCCTTTTAAAACGGGTCAGGATGTTGCTATCAAAGTAGGTTCTACAAAAATTTCTACGCAAGAGTATTTAAACACTTATAACCAGTTGTATGGTTTTTATTCTAATTTGCTTGCTCAAATGAAAGGGGGCAATGTAACGGAGCAAGATATTAAAAATTTGCACTTAAAGCAAAAAACTGCCGATTTGCTAATAGATAAAGTATTACTATTAAAAGAGGCTAAAAGAGAAGGTATAGAAGTAACTAAAGAAGATATTCAAAAAAATATAGAGAAAAATCCTGTATTTGCTGAAAATGGCAAATTTTCAAAAGAAAAATACCTACTTGTGTTAAGGGAGAATCATTTAACGCCAGCAGAATTTGAGAATTCTATCAAAAATGATTTGTATATAGAAAAACTAAAAGATTCAATGGCAAAGAAAATTAATATTACAGATGATATGGTAAAAAAATATTTTATTGACAATTTTTCAAACATCAAACTATCATATGTGGATTTTGATGCAAGCGCATTTGAAAAAAAAGTTTCTTACAATGATAGCGATTTAAGAAATTATTACAATAAAAATAAACAAGAATTTATGGAGCCAGCAATGGTTAATGTTAAATATGCTGCAGTTGATGTATCTTATTTAGCGCCAAAGGAAAAAATTACAGAAGACGAAATGAAAAAGTTTTACGATGCACACCCTCAAAGTTTTCAAATGCCCGCAATGTATGAGCTTGCACATATACTAATTAAACCAAAAGCAAACTCTAAACAAGATATGCAAGAAGCACAAAAGAAAGCAGAAGAAATTTATAAACAGCTAACACCAAATAATTTTGAGCAACTTGCAAAGCAATATTCTAACGACCCATATAGCGCACCAAAAGGTGGCGTTTTAGGTTGGCTCTATCCTGCAATGTTTAAGCCAGATAGCACATTTGCAAAAGTTGCTTTTAGTTTAAAAAAAGGAGAAATCTCAAAGCCTTTTGAAACACAGTTAGGTTACGAAATAGTATATCTAATGGATACAAAGCCTTCTCAAACAGTTAGCTTTAATGAGGCAAAACCCTATATTGAAAAAATATTGCAAATGCAGAAAGCCCAGGATAACCTATTTAGAGAAAGCAAAAGAATTACTTTGATGATTAAGTCCCCATCAGATTTTGATAAGGTTTGCAAGCAAGAGGGGCTAAAGGTACATCAAACTGGTTTAATTGCTATAAATTCTGATATTTTACCACAAAACATACTGCAAAAAGCTTATGAAGCCACTACAAATACGCTTCTTGGTCCAGATGAAGTAAAAGCAAACAATAGTACTGCTTATTTAATTTATGAGACTGTTGAAAAAAGGAACCCGTACTTACCGGATTTTGACAAGATAAAAGATAAAGTTGTAAAGGCTTACACTAAGTATAAAGCCAAAGAGCTTGCAAAAGAGGCTTTTTCTCAAGCTATTGCTAAAAAACCGCTTGATTTACAAAAAATTGCTGCTCAATATGGTTTAACCATTCAAACAACACCTATGTTTTCTAAGATGAACCCAGATCCAAATTTTACATGTTTTAATAAACCAGAAAATATAGATTTTATCTTTAAACAAGCTGTGGGTTTTGTTGGGTTATGTAGCGCAAATAGTGATAATTATGTTTACAAAATCGTTGACAAAAAAGCTGATATGAATATGTTTGAACAATACAAAAATCAACTTAAAGCCCAGATGAAAGATGAAGAGGTAAATAAATCTCTTGATAATTTATTAAAAACACTAAAAGCTAATACAAAAATTGTAATCAACCCCCAAATTGTAAATGAAAGCGCCAATCAATAAAATTATTGAAATGTTAAAAGAAATTTACCCTTCTTTGCAAGAGCCAATTGTTACGGAAGTAGCAAGGGAGGGTAACCCTTTTTTTGTTTTAATTTCAACCATACTAAGTTTGCGCACAAAAGATAAAACAACAAAAGAAGCAACGCATAGGTTACTAAGTGTTGCAAAAACACCCCAAGAAATGCTTAATTTGTCTGCTGAAAAAATTTCACAATTGATTTACCCTGTAGGTTTTTATAATGTTAAAGCAAAAAATATTTTAAAAGTGTGTAAAATACTCGTTGAAAAGTATAATGCTCAAGTACCAAATAAACTTGAAGATTTGCTTAATTTGCCAAATGTAGGCAGAAAAACTGCTAATCTCGTTTTATCCAAAGGTTTTAATATACCAGCGATTTGTGTTGACATACATGTACATAGGATTTCTAATAGACTAGGTATTGTAAAAACAAAAACACCAACGCAAACGGAATTTGAACTAATGAAAGTTTTACCTAAAAAATATTGGATAGAGTACAATGATTTGCTTGTACCATTTGGTCAAAATATCTGCACACCTATTTCGCCTTTTTGTTCAAAGTGCAAACTTGAAAGCTTCTGCTTGAAAATAGGTGTAAAAAGCTCAAGATGAATAGTGTTGAGTTGCTAAAATTTTGCGCAAAAGATAAGACCAGAGGTTCATTAGATATTGCAATAGATATTATTGAAGCAAGCTCTTCTATTGCAAAGAATTTGAAACCACAGAAATTGATAACACTGTTGAAAAAAATCATGAAAAACCAACCTTCAATGGCTCTTGTAATAAATATATGTTCTAAAATCATACATTTAATTGAAGATAATGAATTAGACGATATAATTTTATTAAAAAAAAATTTACTAGATACCAGCCAAAAAGTATGCTCTAATGCAACTAAATATTTAAACAATAAATCAATATGCACTATTTCTTACTCTAGAGAAGTCTTCTGCAGTATTGTTAATTCAGACTGCAAAGAAGTATATATTGGAGTTGCTCACCCCAAAAAAGAAGGGGAAACTTTTGCTTTAGATTTAAAGGATAGTGGTAAAAAAGTTGTGTTGTTTGAGGATAATAATTATCTGTTTGGCGCTAGAATGTGCGATGTATTTGTAAGTGGTGCCGATGCTGTATTTGATGATGCTTTTGTAAATAAGTCTCAGACATTTTCTTTGTGTTTATTTGCTAATTACTTTAAAAAGCCTTTTTATGTTGTGGCAAACACTTATAAGTACTTATCGACAGATTTAAGAAAGTACTACAAAATTTTGCAAATGCCAAAAAAAGAAGTCACCAAAAAGGATTTAGATACCTACAATGTGTATTTTGAAGAAATACCACTAGAGTTAGTTACTTTAATAAGGGGGTAAAATTTGGAGTTTTTATTTGGACCTGTTCCATCTAGAAGATTAGGCTTAAGCCTCGGCATAAATATTATACCTCACAAGACATGTAACTATAATTGTGTATACTGCGAAGTGGGGAAAACTACCAATCTAACAAACAAAAGGCAATCATTTTACAACATTGAAGACATAAAAAAAGACTTTATTGATCATGTGGATAAAGTAGGCAAATTTGATTTTATAACTTTTTCTGGAAGCGGCGAACCTACTTTAAACAAAGACTTAGGAGAGCTTATTAAGTTTGTAAAAAGCTTTCATAAAGCAAAGATTGCTGTTTTAACCAATGGCAGCTTGCTTTATTTAGAAGAGGTAAGACGCGATCTTTATGGAGCAGATGTAGTAATACCAAGCCTTGATGCTGCATTAAAAACAACTTTTAAGCATATTAATCAGCCACATAAAGATTTAAACTTAAAAAATATCATAGAAGGTTTAAAGTTATTTGTACAAGAATTTAAAGGTGAAGTATGGCTTGAAATTGTATTTGCAAAAGGCATAAACGACAAAGATGCAGATATTGAAGCTCTAAAAAAAGCTATTGAGTATATTGGACCCAAAAAAGTACAAATTGGTACAATTGAGAGACCGCCTGCATTTAAAGGTATAGAAAAACTATCAAATGATGAGATTATGCATATTTATATGGCATTAAAAGATTATAATGTTGAGCTTATTAAACCGTTTTCAGACAAAAATGTCAATTTTAAAGAATTTTTAGAAAAATCCATAATAAAAATGATAAGCATAAGACCGTGTTCTGTTGAGGAGCTTGCAGATGTTTTTGATGCAGAAAAAAAAGATATAGAGATTATAGTCTCTCAATTAATTAATGAACAAAAAGCTTTTAAAAATTTTTTTGGTAACAAGGAATTTATCAGCGCGCGGAAGTAGTTATGAATCAAGCTAGTATTGATTATAAAAAACACTCAAGAATAGTAATTAATAGATTGCTTATTGCCTCGACTTTTATAAATGTGGGTTTAACTATCGTAAAATATTTTCTTGGCAAATGGATTGGCAATGTTGCTCTTCAAGCAGATGCCTTGCATTCAGCTTTAGATGTGTTATCTAGCGTTATTGTATTCAGCGCCATGTTTTTTTCTTATATAAAAACCGATAAATTTCCATTTGGTTTGTATAAGCTTGAAAATATAGCTTCTAGCCTCGTGTCTTTACTAATTATATTAACGGCGTTTGAAATCGGCTATAGCTTATTTGAAAAGCATGAAGCTTTACATGTAAGCATTTTTAAACAAGTTTTGACAGCGGGTATACTTTTTTTGATTGTTATTTTAATGTTTTTATACAGTCGTTATGAAAAGAAAATTGGCATAAAATACTCTTCAAGCGGTATAGTTTCCGATGCAGAACATATTAAGAGCGATTTATTTTCAATTTTTATAATTATTTGCAGTATTATTTTTTCCATTTTTGGGTTAAACATTGATAAGTATGTAGCTGTTATAATTATAGTTATGATACTACATTCTGGCTTTGAATTATTTAAAAACTCCACGCTCGCACTGCTTGATATTAACATTGATAAAAAAACAATCGAGGCGATAAGTCGCGAAATTTCACAATTTGATCATGTAAATGAGATTTCATCAATTAAAGGTCGCAAAAGTGGACGCTTTATGCTTTTGGAGATTATTGTAAAGTTTGATGTAGCAAGTTTTGAAGAAGCTCATAGGCTATCTACGGAAATAGAAAAAAGTATTTACGAAAAATTTCCAAATGTTGACAATGTAATTGTTCACTACGAGCCAATGGAAAAAAATATTGTGAAAATATGTATTCCTCAAAATACCGATAATCAAATTTCACAAGATTTTAGCAATAGCAAGTTTTTTTTAATTATAGAGTACGATTTATCAAAGCAAAAGATTTTAAATGTGCAAAAAAAGCACAATGATTTTTTAGAACTAAAAGAAAAAAAGGGCATACAGATTGCTTTGTTCTTGGTTAAAGAAGGTGTAGATATTATTGTTTCTACACAGCATATTGTAAATACTGGCCCCTATTTTGTTTTTAAAACCCATAACAAGAAGTTTTACATCGTTGAAGATATTAATATTGACAATTTGGAGCAATTATTAAAAAATATATCAAATAAAATTAATATTAAAAATGTAACGGAGGAAGCTTAGATATGATGGTAATTATTGGCTCAGATCATGCAGGTTTTGCTATGAAAGAAATTATAAAAGAATATTTATCGGGGTTAAATTATCAATTTGAAGATGTGGGTACATTTAATGAGGATTCGGTTGATTATCCGGATTTTGCAAAAAAAGTGGCAAAAAAAGTTCAAAACAGCAATAATTTTGGTATACTTATTTGTGGTACTGGGTTGGGTATGAGTATGAGCGCAAATCGATTTGCAGGTGTTAGATGTGCACTATGTCATGACGCATACACAGCTGAATTTGCGCGCAAACACAATAACGCCAATATATTGGCGTTTGGTGGCAGAACAACTGGGGTTGAGATAGCAAAACAAATGGTGTATATTTTCTTAAATACGTCTTTTGAAGGTGGAAGACACCAAAGGCGTGTAAATAAAATTGACACGGAAGGTGAAGAATGAATTTAAAAAACTCTTTAAAAGAAACCGATTTAGAGCTTTTCGATGCTATAGAAAAAGAAAAGCAAAGGCAAAACTTTTCACTTGAAATGATTGCAAGCGAGAATTTTGTATCAAGGGCAGTTTTAGAAGCGCAAGGCTCAGTTTTGACAAATAAATATGCAGAAGGCTACCCAGGAAAGCGCTATTACGGCGGATGTGAGTTTGTCGATATTGCAGAACAATTAGCTATAGATAGGGCAAAACAATTATTTGGCGCAGAATATGTAAATGTTCAGCCTCATTCTGGTTCACAGGCCAATATGGCTATTTATATGGCAGCACTCCAACCAGGCGATAGGTTACTAGGTATGGATTTATCAAACGGCGGACATTTGACGCATGGTTCAAGGGCTAATTTTTCTGGAAAACTGTATTTAACATTCGGCTATGGTGTTAACCCAGAAACAGGTAGGATTGATTATGACGAATTAGCTCAGATTGTAGATGAGTTTAAACCAAAAATGATTGTTTGTGGCGCAAGCGCGTACCCACGAGAAATTGATTTTAAGAAATTCAGGGAAATTGCAGATAGAGTAGAAGCTTATATTTTAGCAGATATTGCCCATATTGCGGGGCTTATAGCTGCAGGCTTGCACCAAAGTCCAATTCCTTATTGCGAATTTGTTACAACAACTACACACAAAACGCTAAGGGGCCCAAGAGGTGGTATGATTATGTCAAAAGAGTTTTTTAGCAAAGCAATTGATAAAACTATTTTTCCTGGTATCCAGGGTGGACCTCTTATGCATGTAATAGCTGCAAAAGCTGTATGTTTTAAAGAAGCTTTAAGCGACGAATTTAAACAATACCAAAAACAAATTGTAAATAATGCTAAGAAACTTGCGCAAGTGCTTATGGATAGTGGCTTTAAGCTTGTCTCAGATGGCACAGATAACCATATGATGCTAGTGGATTTGACAAACAAGAATATTACTGGCAAAGAAGCCGAAGAAGCATTAGGCCAAGTAGGTATTACTGTTAATAAAAATACAGTGCCTGGCGAAACAAGAAGTCCTTTTGTAGCAAGTGGTATAAGGATAGGTACGCCAGCACTAACCACCCGCGGTATGAAAGAACAGGAAATGGAGATTATTGGCCAATTAATTACCGATACGCTAAATAATATAGGAAATGATAAAGTTTATAATAATGTAAAGAAAGAGGTGAGAAAACTCTGCGAAGAATTTCCGCTGCACTATTAATAGGGGTTTTTTGCTCTCTATTATACAAATACGCTTTTGCTTTAAATATTGATTTAAAAAAAATAAACAATGTTGATAGTTTTGTAATTTCCAATATAGATGCCAAATACACGCAAGAAGCACAAAAAAGATACTTAAAACTTAAAATTTTAAACAAAAAAGCAGATAAACAATTTTATAAAGAATTAAACAATAACTATTTTGATTTTATTAGCCTTTTTAACTCTTCAAATAATGTAGATATTATTATTGGAGCAAAAAAAGGCTACGAGCTTTTTGTTAAAAAAGAGCCAAATGTACTCATTGTTTATCCTAAAAAAATAGCCAAAGAAAATTCAATCAAAAAAAAGGAAAATTATGTTAGCAGTTCATTGTTTGTTAAACCAGCATTCAGTGTGAGTTTGATTGAAATTAAACCTACACCACAAAATATATTTTTTTCAGGTCTTGATGCATACTCGCATCAGAATTACAAACAAGCAACTGCAGAGTTTAGCAAATTAACAAACGACCCTAATAGTCCATTTTTTTTAAATGCAATGTATTTGCTTGCGTTAAGCTATGAGAAAATTGGTGATTATGAAAAAGCTATTAAAACATACCATGAAATTTTAGGCTACTCATTAGAACTTGATGCACCAGCAAAAATTTTGTACCAAATCGCGCAAATATATAAAAAACAAGGCGATGGCAGGTATATAGATACATTAAAGAAAATTGTCGAGCAATACCCATATAGTAAATGGTCAGACGAAGCGAAGTTTGAGTTGGGAAACGATTTTTTCGATGCTAAAAAATATAATCAAGCTGTGCTTTATTATTCTTCAATAACCAAAGAGAGCCCTTTATACAAAATCGGCATGTTAAAAGCTGCCTACATTTTTTATTTAGAGCAAAATTACCCTCAAGCAGCTTACTTGCTTTATTTGATTGATTTGAAAGATATTAATTTAAAAAACAATGAAAAGTATATAGCTGCAGCTGCTTATGTGTTTTGCCGTATGAAAGATTTCAAAAGTGCCGAAAATGCACTATCATACATACAAAATACTAAATCGCCTGATTTTTATATTGCCAAAGCAGAGTGTGCACTTTTACAAAATAAACCTAATTTGGCTCAAAACACAATTAACGAAGCTTCAAATATTTTTACTTCAAATAAAGAAATTGAAGAAGAAAAAGCAAAGATTGATATTTTAACAAACAAATTAAATGAGCAAGAACTTGAAAGTATTGCAAATAAATACAAAAACAACGAAAAAATTGCCTCTCTTGCAATGTGGAAGCTAGCTAAAATCTACTATGATAAAAAAAAATATACAAAAGTGCTTAATTTGTACTCTAAAAACAAAGACTTCTCATCTAGCATTATGGACGATTTTAAAAGTTTAGCTCAAAATAGTCTAAATAAATATGCGCAAATAAGTGGTCAAAAACTAGATGAAAAATCTATGCACGAAGCCCTAAGGTTAGCCAAAAACTTAAAATTAAACTTGAACTCTTGTGATTTAGCCAAAGGCTTTATGTATCTTGACCAGTACAATTACGCTTTTGAATCGTTAGATAAAACTTCAGAGTGCTTAAAAATTATAAAGGCAAATTATGACATAAAAAAGGGTAATATAAAAGACGCAATGACAATTTTAAGTTCTATTAACGATAAAGATTACCTAAATATGATTTTTGGTAAATTATCTTATATTGACGGTGATTTAAACAAATCCAAAACATTTTTCGAAAAGTGCCTAAAATCAAAAGACAACCGACTAAAACAATTTTCTGAGTTGGAAATAGCTAAAATTAATATAGAATCAAACTCTCAAAATAAACCTATTGACACGAAAATTTTTCAAGCTCCTTTTGCACAAGAAGCCGACTTTTTAAACGGTTTGTATTATTTTAATAAAAAAGACTATCTTAATGCTCTAAAGAGTTTTGAAAAAGTAGAAAATATTAAAAAATATAATGAAAGAGCGTTTTTTTATGAAACTTTGTGTTTAATAAACACAGGACAAAAATCTTTAGCGCAAAAAAAATTGTCAACATTGCAAAAAGATTACCCGGATTCTTTGCTAGCAAAAAAACTAAAAATATTATTGCAATGAACAAAAATTTAGAAAGTTTAGAGTATATATTTCAAAAACTCATAGAAACAACACAAAACCTTGAAAAATCTCATGAATTACTTAAACAAAAGATTTCTTATTTAGAAGACAAATTAGAAAATAACAGAAAGTACTTAGAAAATATTTTAAATAGCATTACAAATGGTGTTTGCACTATAGATACTTCAACAAATATCAGCTTGTTAAACCCAGCGGCAAAAAAAATTCTTGATGTGGATAATTTTGAAGGTAAAAAACTAAAAGATTTGTTTAGCATTGAAGCAAGCAATGTTGATGATGTACTAAAATATTGCAAGATGAGTGAAGTTATCGATATTGTTAACGCTTCTAAACAACGCTTAAAGTTAAAAATTGAGGCTTCTTATGTTTACGATAAAGATAAGGTGATAGGGGCTGTGCTTGTTTTTGAAGATATTACAAGGTTGGAAGCCTTAAAACAAGAAAATAAACAGAAAGAAAAACTCGCCACACTTGGGCAAATAGCTGCAAGTATTGCACATGATATAAGAAACCCTCTAGCTAGCATTCAATTGTTTGTTGCTTTACTAGAAGATGATAATGTTGATGACAAAAAAGAGATAATAAAAAACATAAATACAAATATACAGCGTATTGATGAGATTGTTACAAATACACTGCTGATTGCAAAAAAAGTCACAACAAAAAAAGAACATATTAAGCTGAATGAGCTTATTGATCAGATTGAAAAAGAAATAATGAATAAATTGGTTTCTTACAATGTGTCTTTTAAGAAAAATGTAGAACCATTAATAATAACTTCGGACAAAAATTTGCTCAGGAGCATTATTACCAATTTATTAACAAACGCTATTGAAGCAGCAAAAACAACTGTTGAGTTAATGATTGGTCGCTTTAAAAATTCATTGATAGTTGTTGTTAAAGATGATGGTTGTGCACTAAATGATACAAATATAATTTTTGAGCCTTTCTTTTCTGGCAAACAATCAGGTGTAGGTCTTGGTCTTTTTATTGTAAAAAAAGCCGTTGAAGCTCTAAATGGTAAAATAACTGTATTAAGCACAAAAAAAACTATATTTATTGTGAGTATTAATGTTTAGCTTTTTAAAATGGATTAGAATAGTGTTTTATCTATTTTTTTACTACTTTACGCAAAAAGATACAAAAATAGCTATTAAGAATTTTTCAGATAAAACTATAAAAATTTGCAAAGCAAAAATTATTTCTAATAAGATAAATATTGATTCAAAGAATTTTGTTATTATGGCTACGCATAAAAGTTACTTTGATATTTTTTGCATTGAATACTGTTTTAATGATACCAAAATTAGCTGGTTTGCAAAGAAAGAACTATTCAAAATTCCTTTTTTTGGTTGTATGCTAAAAAAAGTCCAAGCAATAAGCATTGATAGAGAATCTGTTATAAAATCAGCCATTAGCATAAGAAAATTATTAAAAGAAAAAAGAAATAATGTTGCTTTTGCTATATTTCCCTACGGTACAAGAAAAAATACAAATGAGTTTAAAAGTGGTGGTATATATTTTGCAAAAAAGTTAAGGTTACCTATAATACCAGTAAGAATCACTGGTAGTGACAATGTTATGCCGCCAGGGAAAATTACTATAAAAGAAAATCAAACAGTCAATGTTGAGATTTTCGAACCCATAAGTTATGAAGAAGAGTTTGACAAAATCGAAGCACAACTAAAAAAAATTATATGAAGAAAATATTATTTTTGGTTATTTGTTTGTTTAGTTTTTATATGCAAAGCTGTTCATATATACCATTTATTAGTTCAACTCCTTCAGTTCATCCTTTGAAAACAGTAAATGTAGGCTACACAGAAGAGGGTTTAGCTTCATGGTATGGGCCACAATTTCAAGGTCAATTAACTGCAAGTGGCGAAATATTTGACATGTATAAATTAACAGCAGCAAGTAGAACGCTTCCCCTTAATGTATATGCAAGGGTAACAAATTTAGATAACAATAGATCAACAATTGTAAAAATAAACGATAGGGGTCCATTTGTTCAAGGGCGCATACTTGATTTGTCATATGAGGCTGCAAAACAGCTTGGCATGCTGCAAGCAGGCGTTGTACCTGTTAGAATTACAGCCGTATCGCCAAATTATTATTTATTGGCGGCAAATGAAAAATTTACAATTCAAGTTGGAGCGTTTACTGATTTTAAAAACGCTTTTGACTACAGAAACTATTTATCGCGTTACTTTGATTCTGTTTATATAAACAGCTTTTATACTGGAAAAGTAACTTATTATAGGGTAAGGGTAGGTATTTTTGACAGCCAACAACAAGCGCAAGAGTATGCACAAACGATTGTAAGCCCGATTGTAAAGAATTATTTTATTGTTGCAAAAGACTAGTATTTTTTAGTTGTTTTAGTGTAATATAAAAAAGGCAAGAAAATAGACAATTGCCTTCAATAGGAAACAAATTAACTAGAAATTTTTTAAAAAAGATATATATTTATATAGGTATGATTGAGTTTATCTTATTTATTTTTATAATGAGTTGCGTTGGTTGTGTAATAACAATAGGTTTAATTTATATATTAATGGTAATTTTTAAAGTGGTTAAAAATGTATTTTTTGCAGTTGGCATTCGTAAACTAAAAAATATCAATAAAATTATTAAGCCTTTTGTAGGAAAATATTTAGAATTTAATAAAAGACCTTCAAGTAGACATAGTTTATAAAACGGCCTTGTCAACTTCAAACCACATCTACTCTAAAAAACGATTTTCCGAAATCCTATTTTTAAGAATTTATTTTCTATTGACAAAATAAGGAAAATATAGTATAAGACTTCGAGCTTGTGCCCCGATAGCTCAGAAGGATAGAGCACAGGATTCCTAATCCTGGTGCCGCAGGTTCGATTCCTGCTCGGGGCACCAATTTTAAATTTTTTTTATAAGCAAAAACATTAAAGTATGGTAGCACCAATAATTTTAAATCTTTATATAGGATTCAAAGATTTTGGATTTTTTGCGTGATTTTATTTAATAACTGCAAAGGCAAATTTATACCAAAATTTTGATCTGAATACTCAGCACTAACTAAATCTATTGCTTTAGCAAAATACATTATTACAATATCCCGTAGTGATTTAACTGTGCCGAACCTTTCAAGGACATCATTTATATAAACCTCTGTTTGTTTGTGCAGCCAATTAATATTTATTACACTATCGTCGGGCAGTAAATCTTTTAAAGTATACAAGTTAGCTTTTACAAATATTTTTGTTTTGTTTTTTGGTAAAAGTTTATACAGATGTTTTTCATCAAGAATATTTTGCAAACCTTCTTTAATGAATTGTTTTAGACTGATTTGCTTAAATCTATCATCGGCAACACGCATTGCAAAATTATTCGTGTTAAAATCGTGATAGACAACATTTACTTTTGTGTTTAAAAATAAATCGGATAATATATTAAACTCATTTTTTAAAATAATAAGTTTTTTATCTGCAACTAAAAATTCTAGTTGTTTATCAAAGCTTAAAATAGTTATTTTTTGGTTATCCTTGATAGATCTGAAAAAACTATAAAGCTCTATTTCTTGATTTTTGTTTTTTGCAGTTGTTTCTTTAAAGCGTCTTTCTGAGAAAGTTTTAACTTCGTTTTCGTTTATAATTTTTGAGAGTGTTTCGTGTATAGTAGGTATATTTATTATAAAAATGTCTTTGTATCGCTTTTGCAATTTGTCTTGTGGGGTTTTTAGTAAAAAAATTAAAATTTTGTGGTTATTCTCTATTGCAAAATCGGCAATTGCTTCGCACAGTTTCGTTTTAGTTAGTAGTCCATAATTTTTGCCTATAACAATAGCACTGTAGCTAAATATTTCATCTTTACTAAGCAATCGTTTTATGTCAATACTCTCTTCTATCTCAAATTTGGTTTCAAATATAGCCTTTAAGTATTGTTTTAAGGGTGTGTTTTCTATAAAAAACAAAGCTTTGTCCATTTTTATCACCACATTTTTTAGACAATATATCAAATATTATATATATGTCAATGTTATAAAACTAAGTTTGAGTCGATATTATACAAGCGCCAATTGCTCCTGTAAAGCTTGATAATTCATGCGTTAAGATAGACATATTAATTTGATTTTCTAAGGCTTTTAAAACGCCTATATTTTTAGCTACACCGCCTGTTAAAACAACTTTTGGCTTTCCACCAGCTCTTTTATACATACTTGCGATGCGTTTTGCAATAGACTCGCAAAGACCTGCTATAATATTGTTTCTATCCTCTGATTTTGCAACTAAAGAAATTACCTCAGATTCTGCAAACACAGTACATATACTGCTTATATTTGCAGGTTTTTTTGGATTGTAGAGCAAGAGTACCAAATTCTTCAATATCACACATTAATGCTTTTGCCATTACATCTAAAAATCTACCAGTGCCCGCAGCACATTTGTCGTTCATAACAAAATTCACTACATTTCCGCTACTATTTAAAACTATTACTTTACTATCCTGGCCGCCAATATCTATAATCGTACTTGCATCATTAATCAAAAAATGCACACCTTTAGCATGACAAATAATTTCGGAGACAGCCTTTTTAGCAAAATCTATACTTTCTCTTCCATATCCACAAGAAACTATATTTTTTATGTTATTTTCTTTTAAATTATTTTTTGCTAAAATCTCTCTGTATATATTTGTGGCAACTTGTTTTGAACTGTACCCTACATTTGCAATTATTTTGTCAATTATATTTTTGCTTGAATCCATAAGCACAATTTTTGCAGTAGTTGAACCAATATCAATGCCAATAAACATTTTTAACCCCTTATTTGTGCTATAACTTCCATAAAGGAATTTATACGGTTTTCTACTTGAGCCTCTGAAAATTTCCTATCATCTGTCATATCTGCTTCGATAAATAGAGTGGGAATACTTCTTTTTTCTTGTATAATACGCGCAATATCGTATTGACCAAAAGAATATGGTTTGCAACTACGGTTTGAGTGCAAAACTACACCATCAATAGAATATTTATCTATGAGTTTAATGACCGACTCTGCCATTTTGTCAGTTCCAATATTTAAATACACACGAGCGTATGCTTCACCCATAGTTTCTAAGAATTTATCTTCATCAACATAGTCTACTACACTACACCAGCTTTGTGTATATGTATCTGCAACGAGCGCACCATTATGTTTGGCAAATGCGTTTGAAAGCCATCTCATTCTATACCAAATTGGTAAATTATCCCACAAAAGCCTATATTTTTCGTTTTCTATAGCCGGAACCTTATTTTTTATACGCTCTTTTAACTCCTTTAATAAAGTTTCATAGTAATCAACAACTACCTTTTTTCCCCTTAATGTCACAATCAGCGCTAAATGTATAAAAGCATCAAACGCAGTTAAAGGACTTGGTTTTTCAATTGCACAATCAAGCACTGCCTGCCAGACTTTCATTGCTTTAACTGACAGTTTGCCAACTTCTTGCATTTTGTCATAATTGAGCCTTTTCTTTGTTACTTGTTCTAAAAATGTTATGTAATCTTTGGTTTGAGTTTTTAAATATTTTTTTGCTGCCTCATCTAAATCTACATGACAAAATGGCGTGTCGTATATAAAAAGCGGTACATTGAACTTTCTTGCTTGAATTTCATACCATTTTTGCACCGTTCCACATATATTATTGCAACAAATCAACATATCAGGTTTTGGCAAACCGCCTATAGGGCTTTGATGTGTAATAGATGAAGTTATGTCAACTTTTGCATAAGAACATACATCGCTAGAGTAACCCAAACCTTCTGCGTATTCTGATAATTTAGCGCCTATTTTTGATGCCCCTATTATAGCTCCATGGTTTTCTGGGTATACGGGTATAATTCCCATAGCTATAAGCGGTTCTACAGGTCCACCGCTTGTAATCCATGCTATTTTTTTTCCAAAATATTTTGCGTATTTTGCGCTTAAGTAGTATTTTTTCATAATTTTTTTCATTTTGTCTACTGATTTTATCCTATTATCCATTTCAATCACCTACCATCTCAATAAAAGTTTCGAGTCTTGTTTTTGTTTGTTCATCAAAAACATTTTGGTTTTCAATTTCTATCAAGATACTTGGAATGCCTATTTTTTCTAATAAACTTTTTTGATCTGGATAATCAAATGAGTGTGGTTCGCAAAACTTAATAAATAAAAATATTACGCCATTAATGTTATAATTTTCAATTATTTTTTTGATATAGTCAGGTCTATATAAAGGATTTATATATTTAGCAGGACAAATTGGTCTTTTAATAAATCTATCAACTAGTGCATTAATAGGTTTTATACTTTGATCGACTAATTGGTCAAAAAACCTTGTGCCACTGCATAAATCATCCCATACAATTGAGGCATTTTTGTTTTCTATTGTAGTAAAGATATCAGGGTGCGGGCATACACTTCCAGAAAGCATAAACCGTTTTGTTTTAGCATTAGGTTCAAGTGACATACTTTTAATAATTTCTGAGCTTACATCGATAAATTCAATTGGATCCATAATAAAAGAAGCTCTAACTATTTTTGATAAATCAGCGTAACTTATCGAAAAAGGAGAGTTTGATTTAATGGTGTATAGATGATACAAATTTTTTTTTAGAGTATTGTAGATTTTTATAGATTCACTGAGGTTGTCATCAATTATTTTGATGTTTTGCTCTCTTTCTAGTTTAGTTTTAAAATCCTCTAAAATATCTACAAAGTATTCTTTTGATGAATGGGTGTCAAATTTTACAGGCAAGATTAAATCGAAGTGTTTAAAACTAAGGCTCATTCTGAAGATATCTGATAATCTTTGCATAGAATCACAGGTATGCAAAAATAAAAAAGCATCTAAAAAATCAAGCTTTTTTGATAAGCTATCCTCTAGAAGTGTTCTAACTATAGCGCATGCGTAAGATTGCAGATGTATGTCAGATAGCGATATGTTATTGGATAGGCCTATGATTCTTGCTGGATGAAACCCGCTAGCATAAATAAGCTCAATTGGCGCGTATGTGCAACTATAGCCCATAATTTTTTTTGATTTTGATAATTGATTTAAATATTCATATGGGTTTTGCACAACAAAATCAATTTTTTCCATTATTTTTTTCATTTTCTTTTTCCTCTAATAATTTATAGTCTATTTTGCCAATCTTAGTGCGTGGTAATTGAGTAAATTCAATATCATAAGGCACACTCCACACATTTAAGTGTTTTTTACACAACTCTATTAAATCTTTTTTGATAGCTTCTACATCTCCTACAGGATGTTTAAGTTCAATAAAGGCTTTAATTTTATGCATCTTATCCCATCTTTACCAGTTTTTGACAAAATCCCCCCAAAAACAAGCATTTTTTACATATAAACCCTATTTAGATAGGGTTTAGCTTTTTACCCCCCCTTTGTAGTCCCCCATAGTATATTTAGGTATTGACTTATATCTTTTTTTATGTATAATCTCTTTTATGTTTATTAAGCGCATTGAGAAAAAGAACAAAGGTTCAGATAGAGTATACACTTACTACAGACTAATGGAAAGCTATAGAACACCAAACGGTCCAAGACAAAGGAAAATATTAGATCTAGGTGCTTTAGAAGGCATTGATCCAAAAGACCAC
>Ga0080003_1000826_pt1 | contig 18668 bp, 18 predicted proteins | sample JossMetagenome_FD_69206 | JGI IMG/M metagenome (GOLD analysis project Ga0080003, IMG submission 69206) | Hot spring microbial communities from Joseph's Coat, Yellowstone National Park, USA - JC2_E (SPADES assembly) (version 2) | ecosystem: Environmental > Aquatic > Thermal springs > Hot (42-90C)...
AAAAGAAATACGCAAAAAGAATCAGGAAAAATGGAAAAGGGAAAGTGGCTACCATATGCGATCTATTGTAGAGAGTGTATTCTCAGTATTCAAAAATACGTTTGGTGAATATACATTTTCAAAGACGAAAGAAATGAAAGAAAAGGAATTGATGTTAAAGGCACTCGTTTATAATAAATATATTGTGTAACCAAAAACGCAAACTTAGTGTAAACTATGTTTGTTAATGCTGAATTATTGGACAACGCCCATTTTTTAAGTTTTTAAATAAAAAGTTTGGCTTGTGATATTTTGAGAGAACAAAAAGGAATAGCTATAGGAATATTAGCTGCCTTAATAATATTATTGACTTTTAGCCTTATGTTCCGGCAAAAGGCAATGACAAATCAGCTCTTACTACTGAAGAGCTGCCACCTCACAATAATAGCAAGCAACAATACATATAATACCACAATATATGAAGCGATAACTCAGGCAGAGCAGGAGCAAGGCTACATGAACGTATCGATTGTTGGAAAAAATGTTGAATGTAAAAGTAATTGTGGCATGCTCTTTCCGTTCAATACATCGCAGGAGTCATGCTTTTGGATGAAGAATACAGAGTTTCCGATAAAGCAAATTTGGCTTAATGAGAGTGGCGGTGAAGCTAAAGTTGTATATATAGAAAACGCTAGCCCGTATAGCACTAATATTGTGTGTGCATATGGCAATGCTGTGTTGGAGCTTCCAATGAATTATACAATAGGCAACCTCAGTGTTTCAAAGATAGGTTATAATGATTTATTTTATTTCAAGAACTGCTGAAAAATATAAAAGTTAACACTTGTATAACCCAGTAATAAGGTATTTATATTTTAGCCTTCATTCTTTTAAAGTCCTAAGTGATTTTTATGGATTACTATGAAGAAGCAATAAAGCTTGCAAGAACATATAGGGGCAAGATAAGCATAAAGCCTAAAATGAAGATTAAAAAGCAGAGAGACTTCTCGCTATTATATACGCCAGGAGTAGCCGCCGTTTCAAAAGCGATAAAAGAAAAAGGAGAGAGATTTCTTACATACAAATGGAATAGCATTGCGATAGTAACTGATGGCACGCGTGTTCTTGGCTTAGGCAATATAGGTCCAGATGCGGCAATGCCTGTAATGGAAGGTAAGGCTCTTCTTTTCAAGCACCTTGGAGGTGTTGATGCCATACCCATAACGCTAAGCGTAACAGATAAAGAGAAAATAGTTGAAGCAGTCAAAGCGATTGCGCCATCCTTTAGCGGTATAAATCTAGAGGATATAGAATCACCTAAAGCCTTTGAGATACTTGAGATTTTGCAGAAAGAATTAAACATACCTGTATGGCATGATGACAACCAAGGCACAGCAGCTGCTGCGCTTGCTGCGCTTATCAATGCACTAAAATTTGTTGGCAAGAAGCTAGAGGAAGTAAAGATAGTTTTTATAGGTGCGGGTACAGCCAACATATCAACATATAGGCTGTTTAAAGCATATAATGTAAAGCCGGGTAATACTATATTTGTAGATACAAAAGGTGTTCTTTTTAGAGGTAGAGCTGATGAGAACGAGCTTAGTAAGAGCAACCCATACAAATATAGTGTAATGCAAGAGACAAATAGTGAAAATATATCGACAATAGAAGATGCGGTAAAAGGGGCCGATGTAATAATAGGTGCATCATCGCCCGGTGCAATAAAGAAAGAATACATAAAGAGTATGAATAGCAAGCCCATTGTATTTGCACTTGCAAATCCAGAACCAGAGATAACAAGAAAGGAAGCACTTAAGGCTGGTGCAGCTATATATTGTAGTGGTAGAAGCGATATGCCAAATCAGGTGAACAATTCTTTAATATTTCCAGGACTGTTTAGGGGCGTTTTAGACGTCCAGGCAAGTAAGATTACGGATTCACTTGCTATAGCTGCGGCAACTGAGCTTGCAAAATATGCAGAGCAAAAAGGTCTAGACAAAGATTATATAATACCAAAAATGAGCGAGGAAGAAGTATACTTTAGGATAGCCGCTGCTGTCGGCGTTGAAGCACAGAGATCCGGCATTGCATCTACAAACAAAAGCTACGATGAGCTATACGAAGAAGCGAAGGAGATAATTCTTAAAGAAAGAAGGTAATTAGTAAACATCGCCATTCTCTTCCTTCTTTTTGTCTTCATAAGGCGCAACAACTCGTCTGTAAAACTCCTGCTTTATGCACTCAAGCACACCGATGGCCCTGTTATAATTGAAATACCTGGGCTTGTAAAGGCTTGCTAGGACTCTGGTAAAAGCATAGTTTATCTGACCATCAACCTCTTCTGTGCCCTTCGTTTTGAGAAAGTCGATCAAAGGCTGCAACAGCCTATCAAGCTCCTGTCTCTCTTCTTTCTTTATATAAGGCATAAGACCACCCGATTATAATGCTAAATAGGAGGTGCAATGCTATCATATTAGCTTTCATTTCTGCCTGCTTCATTTCTTGGAGTTAAATTTGACTCTGTATTTGCCTCTTTTTTAGAGCTTGCGTGAGATAGCAAATGGAATCGGTAAAGTACCATCAAAAGTGAGGCCCCCATATTTCGACCATACAATTTAGATTTATCACTTTGGTTCTTAAAAATCTTTCTCAAAATTTATAGGATTGGATTCTTTAACTTGTGCGATGGAGCTTCACGTTGATTTGCAATGGCAAACATTATAAGCATAATTTGATTTAGACTATCGTTGTAGTAAAATTTTTTTCAAATAAGCTTTTTATTTGATAAGTGCAAAAATAACTTATGCAAGCTAAAAAAGCGCTTATTCTAGGCATTGGCGGTGCAGGCTTAAATATAGTAAACAAGCTGTATAAGCAAGGCATGAAAGGTGCTGAGTTTGCTGCTATAGATACAAGCAAAAGTCACATAGAGATATTAGAAAAAGGGTTGAAAAGCTTATATATAAGCTACAGCAAGGGGGTTAAGCTAGATCCTGGTGCACTCTTTAGCTTGGAGATATTAAAAGATACTGAAACAATTGCTGGCTATGTGGATGAGCCAAAAAACCTTAAGATATGGACTACAACCCCAGCATATGGAGAGGAAGCGGTTATTGAAAACCAAGAAGCTATTGGTAAAATTCTCAAAGGACACAGTCTTCTTATTATTATTGCTTCACTTGGTAGTGGCACAGGCGCAGGTGCTTCTCTTGGCATTGCAAGAATGGCAAAGGCAAATGGTATGCAGGTTTTTGCTATTATAATAATGCCTTTCTCTGTTGAAAGGATAAGGATAGAAGTAGCTAATGATATGCTACCAAGATTAAAGCCGTGGTGCGATACGATGCTTGTGCTTGACAACAACGAGCTTCTCAAGAACTATCCAGATTTGACAGTTGAAGCAGCATTTGACAAAGAAACAGAGAAGATAGGCAGTGCTGCAAAGAAGCTTATAGAAGCGCACAATTCATTAGAAGCTCTGTTATTGGATAGGAGCGTTGAGAATAAGAAGAGTGAAGATGGTGATGAATAAATTAGAGTGTTAAATTGGAATTATTCCAATTATAGATGCGTTTTTATGTATTTTTAATTGCATGCAATCCTTTGGAGCTCTTTGCCTAAAAATTAGCTAGTTCTATAGCTCAATACAAGCCCATAATGATTTGGGCTTGGCTGAAATTCCTTCTCAAGCTTAAAATCCTTGAATATGCTTATATAGTCTTCTTTGCTTAGCCTTATGCTAAGCGGTGGCCCAAAAGGTGTTTCTTTTTTCTCCCAATCTATTATTACTACTTTGCCGCTATCATTTAGAATGCGCTTTATTTCATTATATACCTCATCCTTTTGCATATCATGAAACGAGTTTGCAAGCAGTATTGCATCAACACTTTTAGAAGGGATTGAAGTGTGTGCAGCATCTTCTACAAGAAATATTACATTACTCCCATTCACAGCTTTCTTTGCTTCTTCTATTGCTTCGGCGCTTGCATCAACACAGTAGAGCTGTTCAGCAAGCTTCTGTAAATATTTGCAGTAGAAGCCAGCGCCACAGCCAAGTTCTGCTACCACTTTTGCACCTTCCATTATTGGTTGCAGGTATATCTCGGGCTTATCCATAGCTTCGCGCATAGAATTATTCATTCTATGAAACCCATGGCCATGCATATGGCCAAAATGCTTGCTTGCCTTAGCTACATTATTTTTATCTTCCATATAATCACAAAAATTTCAGGACAACTTTTGTGTCGCTGATTATGTTGCTTATTTTTGCATATTCATTTGGGCTATGCGCAGTCTCATCTATTGTCATCCATACTATTGAAGGCATGCCGATTTCCCTAAAATATTTCGCAACTGTGCCTCCTCCTATACCTAAAAGCTTAGGCTCAACATTTTTTACAGCCTTTACCGCATCTGAAAATTCTTTAACAAATGCGCCACTTGTTGGTTTAGGTGCATCTTCGCGGGAAACAATGCTTATGTTTATTTTACAGCCATGCGCTTTTGAAAAAGTAGCTGCAGTCTTTCTAATAAGAGAAAGTACAGTATCTACTCTATACCTCGGCAGTATTCTGCAATCAAAGTACTGCACATCGGTACCTGGTATTGTATTGATATTAGGCACATTCTGCTCTTTCTTTGTAGGCTCGAATGTTGAAACTGGAGGCTCGAAGAGTGTATCCCTACCATTGAATCTTCTATGTAGTATATTATAAAGCTCTGAATAAAAGAGCATGCCAAGCCGATTTGCATTGAGTCCTTTTTCAGGCGTAGATCCATGGCTCTGCTTGCCTATAACCTCGAACCTAAGCCAGAGTATATGCTTCTCTGCTATTTCTATCATAGAACCATCACTGTTGCCACCGTCAGGCACCAATGCAAAATCTTTCTTTGAAAATATTTTTTTATTTATAAGGTGCTGCGCACCGTATACACTTCCTACTTCTTCATCAGCCACAAATGCAAGGCCAAGCCTAAAACGTGGCTCCACCTTTGCCTCAACAATATGCTTTGCTACACCTAATGCGAGCATTATGCCCTGCCCATTGTCTTCTGTGCCCCTACCATAAATGTAATCTCCTTTTATTACAGCCTCAAATGGTTTTGTCTTCCATAATGAAATGTCGCCCTCAGGTACAACATCTGTATGAGCAACTATCCAAAATGTCTTTTTATTGCTTGGGCCATACATTGCCATAAGGTTTGGCCTTATAACACCATGCGAATCTTTGACATTATACCACTTTGCCTTGATGCCTATCTCAGATAGCACGCCCTCTATATACTTTGCCTTTTCATATTCACCTACACCGCCCGATTCTGGCGATATGGCCTTTATTGGTATCATTTCCTTATATGTCTTTTTTATAAACTCCACATAATCGTCGTCTAATTTCAAATCCATTTCAATCCCCATTTAATATTCTGAATCAGATTTTTTATTTTATTGCATTATTTTTAGTAGAGATCATAAAAAGGTGTATAATTATATATACGAGACCCCGCGCAATGATTTAATCCAAAAAGAGGGTTTTTAAAATTCGACATGCTAAGTTTATGCGAGAACATGCTCAGGGATATACATTCTTATAATATAAGTTCTGTGGAAAATGTCGAGGATATAGGCTTTAAGATATCAAACATGGATTTGCATGTTGATCCATTTGATGATTTCTATAATTATGCATGTGGCACATGGCTAAGACGAAGAAAAATACCAAAGGATTTACCTCGTATAAACTCATTTTACGAACTCGAGAATATTACTTATAAAAAATTGAAATATATACTTCTTTCTTGTATAAATGAGCCGTCAAAGTTCAAGAATGGAAAGCTTTTGGCTGATTTTTATCAATCGTATATTGATATAAGGACAAGAGAGCGCCTGAAGTTCAGCCCTATTAAGTACATAATTGAAAGAATAGATGCATTGAGAAGTAAGGATGAACTACCTAAGCTTATTGCCTTCCTTATGCTGAACGCTGTAAATACATTTATAAGCTTTGATCCAAGCCCCGATGAAAAAAATAGTAGCATATATGCACTTCATATCTACCAAAGTGGGCTTAGCCTTCCTGAAAAGAGTTATTACATAGAGGATCTGTTTAAGAAAGTAAGATCAGATTTCAGGAAAAACATAATCAAAATGTTCAGGCTTTATGGCGTTAGCATCGCGGAAGCGCAAAGGGCTGCTGATGCGGTAATAAAAATAGAGACAAAAATTGCGATGATTAGCAGAAGCGAAGAGGAGCTACGCGACGTATTAAAGAATTATAACAAGATGAGCATTAATGAGTTTAGAAGAAAGTTTGCGTATCTAAATTTGGATGAATTACTAAATGGGATTGTAACTAAACTTCCCGATTACTTAATAGTTGGCCAGCCAGAGTTTCTTAGTGGCTTGGAAAAAATTATAGAAGAAGAAAATATAGATGATATAAAGTTGTATTTGAAGTGGCATGTACTAAAATCAACAGCAAGTTTACTTCATAAGAGGGCTGTGAAAACACTATTCCTCTTTTTTGGTAAACAACTTAGAGGGCAGAAGAAGATGAAGCCGATGTGGCGTAGGGCAACTAACTTTATAATCGATACAATAGGGGATGCACTTTCTGAACTTTATATTAAAGAGTATTTTGATAAATCAACTGAAGCAAAAGCAGTAAAGCTTGTACACAACATAAGAAAGGCGTTTAGAGAAAGGCTGAGCAAAGTAGCTTGGATGAACCTATCTACAAAGAAAAAAGCTTTAGAAAAATTCGATGCAATGCATGTAGAAATAGGCTATCCCGCGAAGTTCATAGATTATTCAAGCATAAAGTCAAGCAAGAAAGATCTAGTTGGTAATTATATAAAAGCCTATCAGTTTGAGCTAAAAAGGGTTATGAGCAGAATAGGCAAGAAAGTAGATAAGAAGGAGTGGGATATGGAAGCATTTACTATAAATGCATATTATGATTCATCAATGAATAAGATTGTTTTGCCTGCCGGAATTTTTCAGCCACCGTTCTTCGACCCTAATTTGGATGATGCCATAAACTATGGTGGAATAGGCGGTGTAATAGGTCACGAGCTTACGCACGGCTTTGATGATCAAGGGAGCAAATACGATAAATATGGTAATGCAAAGGAATGGTGGACAACTAAGGATAGGGAAAAATTTAATGAAAAAGCAAAAGAGGTAGAAAAATTATATAGCTCTTTGGAAGTACTTCCAGGTATACACGTAAATGGCAAACTTACCTTAGGTGAAAATATAGCAGATTTAGGGGGTATACATATTGCTTATGATGCACTGCATTATGCATTAAATGGCAAAAACCCAATAATAGATGGATTTACAGAAGAGCAACGTTTCTTTATCGCATGGGCACAAATTTGGAAGGAGAAATCAACAACCAAACTAAAAAAACTGCTTGCCAAAATAGATCCACATCCGCCAGGAAGATTTAGAGGGTTAATACCAGTAGTGACACATGGTGATTTTGAGCGTGTTTTCAAAGAGAAAAGTAAACTTAATGCACCAAAGTTTAGATACAGCGATGTTAATCTGTGGTAGATTATATTAATTTAAACTCCGGCTTTTGAGAAAAAGGGTTTGAACTCCTATCGCTAAAGCCCTGAGAGGGGATTGAACCCTCGACCTCCTGTTTTCCCGTTTCTTGATTAAACTTCTTCTTAAGAAGTTTACAAGACAGGCGCTCTACCACTGAGCTACCAGGGCATCATTCTGATTACATTCTGATTAAGATCGTTTTAACTATTTAAATATTTTGCTTAATAAAAAGGCCGGCTCAAAGAAGAGTAAATAAAAGATACCCTATAGTTGCCACTAAAAAACCAAATTTCTGCCTTACTGTTATCTTTTCGTGGTAAGCGATAAGGCCTATAAGCCAAATTATTATGGGCTCTGAAGAAAGAATAGCGCTGCCAAGCACAACTTTGTTACTAAATGAGACAAAGGCAAATGAGATGTTGCCAAAGCCATCAAATAGTCCTGCAAGAATGAGAATGAGAATTATTGAAATTTCGGACTTTGAAAGATTTATTTTATAGTAATTTTTAGGTGGTTTTGCTTTGTAGTAGAGATAAGCAAAAAGTGCACCGAACATCCTTGCGAAAAGAAGGGGCAATACAAAGTTCTTGTAATACAAAAACGCAAGTATTATTATGGCCCAGTATATTGCCCACGTCACATTGCCCATAAGTGCTGGAACTAGCTGTTTATCGAGTTTAAACTTCTTGCTAAGCATGACAAATGAAATTCCTACGAATATTAGTATTATACTTGCAACCTTTTCGATACTTATATACTCCCCAAGAACAAAAATGCCAAAAAGTATGAGGATGATTGGCTGAATTTCAAGTAGTATATATGAGTTTGATACACCGCAAGATGGCACAGACTTATATACAAATATATAACCTAAAAAGAGCACAAGGCCACCAGAAAACCCGATGAAAAGCAAAAAGAATATATTGCCTAAATAAGGAGATATCATAGCTAAAAGTAGCATGGGTATAATACCAATCGCAAGTAGTATTAATGATGACAGCTCTTTACCAAATTTATTTATGTATAACTTTGATACTGCATCTACAAATGACCAGGATAAAACTGCCAATAAGGATGCAATTATTATATATGTCATAGGGTATTACTTTCCACACTCAGATATATATCTTTTTATAATAGGCTAATTTCTCATAGTCAAACATTCCACATACGCCAAAACTCTGCCTTAAGCTTCTTTATGTAATTGGGATCATTGCTTATCTCTAGGTGCTCTATATTCTTGTGCATACCTCTATATGTTAGATTTGCAGAACCTGTTATTGCTTCAGCATCGCCAACATAAAATTTTGCATGGATAAATTCTTTTGGAACCTTTAGCTTTATGTTCTTTGGCTTCCTAGTAGATAAGCGCATAATAAACAGTGCAAAGAAAAGAGAGCCAATAATAAGAATAGGCATATAGCTTAAGCCTACTAGCCACAGTAGATAATATAATGAGAACATTATAACTGAAAGTAAGAAGGTAAGAGATGGAAAGCTACCCTTTGTGAGCATCTTTTTCGCCTTTTCTTCAGGCGATGATGATATTATGTATATCTTCTTGTTGCGGGCATGCTTCAAGAGGAACCTAGCATAATATTCATCTATATATGGCGATACAATAAACAAGTTCTTGCTTCTTCTGATTAGCTTCTCAACATGCTTGTATTGTTCCTGCTCCATACTTAAAAATATGACTAAAAGAAATAAAAAGATGCAAAATTTAAAGCTTAATAATAGTTGCGCATCTTTATATTCACATACACAGATACGGTTGCGATTTTATAAAAAGATCAATATATATCGCTATCCGGATCTAAAAAGCGAAAGAACAAGTTCTTTGTATCTGTTTATCATCTTCTCTTCACTAAACTCATTTGCTATTTTTTGTGATGTTTTCTTTGCATCATCATATATTTTCCTATCCGAGTGCATTTCATTAATCTTATTTGCTAAATCATCTGCGCTACCCGGATCAAAACTTTGAACCTTTATCTTCAATTTTTCAAAATCTTTTGGATAAGCTTTCTTTGATAATAGTATAGGAAGAGAATGAGAAGCAGCTTCGAGCATTGTTATGCTAAACCCTTCCCAGAACGAAGGTAGTACAAAAACGTGAGAGAGCCAGTAAGCGCTATTGAGCATTGAATCATCTAAACCTCCGGTGAACAAGATCCTTTTATCACCTTTTGCGAGCTCAATATAATCACTTAGAGAAGGACCTTCGCCAACAAGCAAAAGGAGCATGCTCTCGCATTGAATTTTCTTAAAAGCCTTTATAAGAGTACTTACGTTCTTCTGCCTCTCAAACATGCGCCCAACATACAAAACAATAAATTTATCATCTAAGCTATATCTCTCCTTGAACCTCTTTATTTCTTTTTCATCTCTCTTTGGCTTTGCTATACCGTTTGGTATATATGCTACTTTTTGTGTGTATTTTCTAATTATCTCTTCCTGCTCAGCATTAAGTGCAACATTTGCATCGAAGAAATTGAAGAACTTTCTCTTCATATTATTAATGCTCAAGCCAAGCATACCAGTACCAAGAGTAAAAGGTATGGAGTTCTTAGATAGCAAGTTTTTGAAAACGTCGCCAGAGAGATTTACATGATCTATGTAAATCGACTTGAATTCAAACCAGTGCTTTGCTACTCTTAATATAGGAAAGTCTGCGAGTGAATTTGAGATAACAACATCGGGCTTGATTTTATCAAATATGTTTTTTAGCTCGGCCTTGCTTATACCTATGTTAATTAGCTTACCAGCTAGAAAATAGTAGCCTGCTCGCAAAATCCAATTCTCAGCTAGTCCTGTTCTCATCTTACTATGGAGCTTTATGCTGCTTCTTTCTATGATGTGGCAGTTTTTATTGCACTTAAGATATGGTGTTTCATAGCCAAGATAAAAAGTCTCGAAATAATCTGATAGCTTGCTGTGTAGCTGCGCTGCAACTCTAGCTTCACCACCGAATCTATTCATCTTTGAGCCCATGTCCAAGATTAGGACTCTTCTTTTCATCTAGACCCTATCCCCTATTATTCTATTCTGCCCTGCTCTTTTGTATATATGATAAGGTCTGCAGGCTTCTTAGGCATAGGGTTTGCCCTTAGCCCATACAGAGCCTTTATTCCTTTCTGTAGAGCAAGCTCTACAAGCCTTTGCGTTATTATGCCGTTTAGAACAACACCGTAAATGCCGTTTGTCTGCTGTATTGTAGGTATTAACTCACGTATTGGTATATCCTTGCCGTATATTACTTCACCCGCACTATTGTAAAGCCTTGCGTTGAGTGTATTTGAAAGTTCATCTAGGGCTTTTGCAAGCTGTGACAAAACAACTGCCTTCAGCACAGGCTCCTTTGGATTCTGCGCCGATGATGAACCTGAGCTTTGAAGATCATGATCGCTCTCATCTTGCTGAAAATCCATTTGATCTATCAATGCTGGTTCTTCATTGCTAACTTCCTTTAGCATCGGTTCCTCGCTAGATTCACTTGTTTTCTCAGCAGGCTCCCTAACTTGCTCTTGCTCCTCTTCAGGCAATTGCTCTTGCTCCTTTGCTAAGCCGTTCCTGGCTTGCTGATTTTGCGCAGCCTGTTGCTTCCCCTTGCTAATACCAAGATACTGGCTTAATGGGATCTTTGTACGCAGCGCCTTTATTATCTCCTTTCTTGTAAGCTCTTCTACCTCTTTGCCATCGGGGGCCTTTGCAATATAGTCTACTTCTGCCACTTTTATGACAGACCTTATAATCATGTCTCCTCCTCTGTCACCATCTACAAAGAGCGTTACATCTTTTTCATTGCACAAATTGATTATACTTTTAGGTATGTTGCTTGTTGCTCCTCCAAGTGCTATCACATTTGTTATATCATTCCTAAGCAAGTTAAGTACATCTGCTCTGCCTTCTACTATTATTATCTCATTGCTCTTTGCAACATCAGGTCCTGCTGGAAGGTTCTCAGGCCCATAGCTTACAATCTCGCTTGCCTTTACCTCACTCTGGACAAGCTCAGCAAGCTCCTTGCTATCTGGCAACTCGGTCGTTAGAAGCTGCTTTACTAGTTCTTTTGCCCTTTCGAGAAGCTTTCTCCTCTTCTCCGCCCTTGTGTCCTCTACCTTTGTTATCTTGAATTGTGCTTCATAAGGGCCTACTCTGTCTACAGATTCTATAGCCGCGGCAAGTATGCATGTCTCCACCCTGTCTAGAGAAGCTGGCAAGTAAATCTTGCCATACGTTTTGCTTCCTGACTGTGAAAGGTCTATTTCTATTCTTCCAATCTTTCCGTTCTTCTGCAATTCTCTAAGGTCTAGATCATCACCGAGCAAGCCTTCTGTCTGACCAAAAACTGCTCCTATAATGTCTGGCTTATCAACAAGACCTTCTATGCTAAAAGTACCTTCAATCATATATTTTACAATATCTAGATATGTTTTTGCCATAAAAATCACCTCATTAAGTTAAAAAATTCATCTATGCTGAACATCTCCGTTATTGGTCCTATTATACCTTCTATACAGTTGGTTCCGAGAATTTTGAGAAGCCTTGTACCTGTGTTTTCATCGATTGTTGAATGAGGATATTTTACCCTTATAAGTGCAATAGCTTGTTCTTTTTTATCTATTCCTGATCTGTCGTTATCTGTTGCAATTATTATCTTTTTGCCATCTATATCAAGGTGGTTATATCTAAGCATATCTATTGTTACTGCTTTTATTGCTTTATCTGATATAAGCCCGTTGCTGCTAAGATACTCGACCATACTATCGAGTGCTTCTATGTCGTGCTTTCCTTCTACTATTACTACTGTATTCTCATCCTGCATTCTCTTTATTATTTCTATAATACTTTCGCTTCTCTGTTTGCTCTTTGCCAATTCAACCACTGTATAGAATTAGCTGCAGTTATTATGCCTGCTTACCTTTGGCCTTAGCACTACGCTGTGGCACAAATATGGTTAAGCATGAATAAAGCATAAATTCACTGCAACTAATTTATGATAATATATCAAAGCAAAACTTAATATATATTTCCTATAATCAATAGATTGATGAACAGATACGTTAAAGGCGCCAGGGGAGAAAGAGAACTCTTAGCAAAGTTTGCTGAGCTTGGTTACTCTGTTATGAGAAGTGCAGGTAGCGGTGTAAACTCGATAAGCCCAGACATTATAGCAATTAAGTCAGGAAAAGGCTTTGCATTTGAATGCAAGGCTTGGGAAACAAGCGTTGCGATAGAGCAAGAAAAGTACAACGTTCTTAAAAACTGGGAAAACAATACAGGACTAAAAACATTTATAGCCTGGCGCATGAACGGCAAAGGCTGGTTTTTCATACCGATAGATAAGCTAAGACAGACTGAAAAGAGCTATAGGATAAGCAAGAAAGAAGCTTTCGAGCATGGAATGAGCATGGAGCAGATCCTTTCTCTTTAAAAGTGAATACCACTATTCACACCATTAGCAAATAATTTAAAAAGCTTGTTTAATAATATGCTAATGCTTTTCTGAGTGGGGTGATATTTGTGGGAGGTAGGGGGTTTAGTCTATATGACATCGAGCAATTTATAAGAGAGGCGGGCGCAGAGAAGGTAACAGAAGACGCTGTTCTTGATCTTGAAAAGGAGCTCGAGCGATTAACAGAAAAGATAGCCAACAAGGCACTCAAATATGCAAGGCATGCTGGCAGGAAAAAGCTCATAAAGAGTTCTGATATTTTGCTGCTCAAAAAGGAGTAGCTGCTTCTTTTGCTTTCTTTTTTATCTTTTGTTGCATCAAAATTCATTATCTCTGAATTAAATCTATATAGTTATGTGCAATGCATATCTTGCGTAAAAGCCAAGGAGTATTGTGACTGACGCTGCGCCGAGTGATAATATAATTGATTCTGTGACTCTTTTAGCTACACTCTGATCGCTAAGTATCGCTATAATAGAAGAGGCTATTGCAAGAACAAGTATTGTGGATAATATTGAAAAAACTATGCCGTAGGCTCCACTTACTCCTAATGCAAATGGCAAGATCGGGAAAAATGCACCAAGCAGATAGGCTATGCCAGTCCACAGCGCAGATAAATGAGGGCTTCTCTTTACTTTTGTATTGCCAATATCCCTTTCGTATTTAGTTGATAGATAGGCGCCACTTGACATTGAAAGAGCGCCAGAAATTGCGACAAGTAATCCAGCAATTAACACTAATGTTGGTGAGCGTAAAGCTGCGCTAAACCCGACAGTAGCCGCCAAAACCTCAACAAGCCCATCATTCATTCCAAACACAACATCACGTATATTGTTGAGAACGTTGTTCATAGATAAAAGCATGTTGCCCAATACATCTTCTGCGCGTTCACCTCTAACCATCTTTTTAAGCAGTTCTTCTTCTTTTATGCTAAAGCTAAACTGCTTCATAGCGACGTTGAGTTTCTCGTTTGTAATTATTTTATTATATTCCATTAATTTCATTGTAAAGGCTATGCCAAAGAACTTCCTTGAAGTCAAGATAAGAAGCATGCGCAAAGTGTTGTTCCTTTTGCGTACTTTAAAACCATTAATCTTAAGTATGCTTTTAAGTATAGAAGAATGCAAAACTTCTATTTTATAAAGCCTGAGAAGAACATTCTTTACATTCTGATTTTTCTCACGCTGCGATAGTATATTATATACCTGCGCATGAAAATCTTCATCCTGCTGAAGGCTTTGTATATAGACCTCTTTGCTTAACATAATAAATTTTCAACTTGAAGCAATTTAAATTTAACTAAGAAGCATAAAAATGGCTTATTTTATTTATTCTGTTTTTAGTGAATTAGAATGCAACATAAATTTACGAACTATTTTAAATCTTAAATGCTAAATTGAAAGCATGGAGGTTTTACCCCAAAAATATGAACTTAAAATATATCCAGATGCCAAAAGCAAGAAGTTCAGAGGAAATGTAAGCATTTATACAAAAATAATTGGATCAGCAAATAAAATAGTACTCAATGCTAAAGAGCTTGAGATAAAAAGTGCAGAAGTTATTTCAAATGGATCAAGCCAAATTCCAAAGGTAAAGCTAGATAAAGAAAAGCAGGAGCTTATTCTTGAGCTGGATAAGCCGGTAAAGAAAAATGCAGTTATAAAGATAGAATATGTTGGCATACACAATGAAGAGCTGTATGGGTTTTATCTTTCAAAATATAAAATGAATGGAAAAGAAGAAACACTGCTTACCACACAGTTTGAATCTAGCGATGCGAGAGCTGCATTTCCGTGCTTTGATAACCCTTCAATGAAGGCTGTATTTGAGCTGACGCTTGTGATAGACAAGGAGCTAGAAGCAATATCAAACATGCCAGTAAAGAGTGTAAAGGTTATTGGAGATAAAAAAGAGGTGCTGTTTTACCCAACACCCAAGATGTCAACATACCTGCTTTATATGGGTGTTGGAAAATTTGAATACCTTCAAAGCAGTCTTGGCAAACTAAAAATAAGGGTTGCCACAACTCCCGGAAAGCTCAAATATGCAAAAATACCATTATTGTATGCAAAGCAGTTTGTTTCGTTTTATGAAAAATATTTTGGCATAAAGTACCCGCTCCCTAAGCTAGATTTAATAGCAATACCAGATTTTAGTGCTGGAGCAATGGAGAACTGGGGTGCAATAACATTTAGAGAGATAGACCTTCTTATAGATCCAGATAATACCTCCGCTAGCAGCAGAATAAATGCTGCAACTACAATTGCACATGAACTTGCGCACCAATGGTTTGGAGATCTTGTAACTATGAAGTGGTGGGATGATCTTTGGCTCAATGAAAGCTTTGCTACATATATGAGCAGCAAGTGTGTAAATGCTGTTTATCCAGAATGGAAGCTAAATCTTAATTTTCTTATAGATGAAGTATCAACTGGAATGAGCGCAGACCAGCTTGAATCTACTCACCCAATAAATGTAAGGGTTAAATCGCCAGAGGAGATAGAAAGCATATTTGACAGAATAAGCTATGAGAAAGGGGGCTCAATCTTAATGATGCTCGAAGATTACGCTGGACCAGAAACATTCAGGAAGGGCTTGCATAGATATTTAAAAGAGCATGCTTATGGCAATGCCACAAAGTTTGACTTATGGAATGCAATACAGAAAGAGGCAAACATAGAAGGTAAAAGGCTAAAGGTAGGCGAAGTTGCAAAGGCTTGGATAGAAAAAGCTGGCTACCCAATAGTAAAGCTTAGCAGAGCAGAGAAAGGTTACTCTATTGCGCAGGAAAGGTTCACTTTGCTAGGTAAAACAAAGAAGGGCTTGTGGCCAATACCAATAACATACTTAGCTTATACAAAAGGAAAAAAGGATGTTGCAAAAATCCTTTTTGAAACAAAAAACAAGCTAATAAATACAAAGGCAGAATGGCTAAAGCTTAACTTCGGCCAGAAGGGATTCTATAGAGTAAAGTATTATGATGAAATGCTTACCCTTCTTGGCGAAGCATATAAATCAAAGATTATAGATGACGTTGAGGGCATAGGCATAGAAAGTGACTTGTATAATTTGCTTATAGCACGCTACATAAAGCTTGACATCTATCTTGGCTTCATAAGAAATTATATGCTTGATACAGAATATCCGCTCAACATGCAGATTGCAAATCACCTCACTGCTCTTAATACATTTACATACGGCATGGGAGTAAACCAAAAAGTAAGGGATGTAGCGCTTGCATATTTCAGAAACGCAATTAAAAAAATAGGAATAAATCCAAATGAAAATGAAGATGAACCTACAAAGATATTCAGGGCTAAAGTTATAACAAGCCTCGGCTTTCTTGAAGATGATGAGATAAAAGATTTTGCAAAAAGAAATTTTGAAAATGCGTTAAATGACAAGGTAGATCCAAATATAAGAAATCCCATATTCTTTGTTTCCGCATGGAATGGTGATAATGAGGTGTTTGAAAAAATAAAAGAGGCTTATTTGAAAGAAACACTTCCAGAAAAGAAGATATATCTTCTTGTATCCCTTGGCCTCTTTAGAGACAAGCAAATCTGCCAAAATGCACTAGCTTTTACCTTATCAAAGGATGTTAAGCTTCAGGATTCATTTTACATACCAAATGAGCTTTCTTCAAATCCTTCTGGGAAGGATTTATTACTGCCATGGCTTAAGGAGAATTGGCTTTTGCTTAAAGAAAAATTCAGTGCAGGAACACACATGCTACCAAGGTATGTAGATGCTCTTTCAACACAAAGAGGCTATGACAAGCTTAAAGAAATAAAAGAATTCTTTACAAGCAAAAAGAACTACACACCAGCAATAAAGAAAGAGCTTAGAGAAACGCTTGAGCGCATAGAGATAAATACACTCTTCGCAGAGTGGCTAGGAAATAATTCTTGATATTCTAGCGAGCCTGTGCCCCTTTGCCTTAAGCTCTATCTCATAAAACATGCCAAAAGAGAGCCTGCACACATTAAACTTTCTATCCTCAAGCTTCTTTGAGAGCTCGTTAAGCATTTCTATTGCATCTTCTGGCTTAGCTAAATCCGCAAACAAATGGGCAAATGGATTTAATATCAGTGTATTAACCTTTAGCTGTGAAGCTATTGCTTGTATTTCATTTACGGCTTTGTCTACTATATCTACTTTTTTCTCAACGTCGCTTTTCTCAAAACTTATAAAGAGAAGCAAGGCTTCGCCACATTCTACTCGCTTAGCCTCTTCAACAAGGCTTGAACGCCCATGCTCTGTTGGAAATGCCCTAAAGTAGTCAACATGCCAAGCCATGAACCTCATAACACAACACCTTTGGCAAAGAGCCTTGGCTGCTTCTGCCTTATAAGGAAAAATTCATCTCCCTTCTCAAACGGTAAAGGCTTATCTAGCTTTAGCTCAGCGGTGTTGCCTTCTATCTTTTCAACAAAGCAAGAAGTAAATGAGAAATTAATGGCAAGCCCATAGCTACTGCCTTCTTTGAGCTCACCTTCTACTATGTTAGATACTTTTAACTTCGCTGAAATTCTATCTTTTGGGGTTATTGCGTTGCTTGCAAATATTTCACCTTTCTCTATCTCTTCTGCTTCTATCCCTTTTATCGCCAATCCGACTCTTGTATAAAGTGGTGCGAGATCAATATCTCTATCCTGGCTTTGTATTGACCTGACTAAAGCCTGCTTGCCACTTGATGCATAAAGGGTATCGTGCACAGCCACACTGCCTTTGCTAACTATACCTAGCACTACAGTACCAACACCCCTTACAACAAATGCCCTGTCTATATCAACACGCTTTTCTTTGCTATCTACGAGCTCTTGTTTTGGCTTAAATTCAACAATCTTGTCTAGAAGTTCTTCCTTAGCATATATCTCATAAGCAGCTATTCCAGCACTCTTTGCAAGGTTACCAATCTCGTTATCATTTGTAAATATAACACGCTTCTCTAGAAGGCCTGCGGCGACAAGCACTTCGCCAAAATACCTATCTATGCTAGCTGTACTTATAACTATTTGGCTCGACATAAGCATAGATTGAGCAAGCCCGTAGGGTTTATCATCTATGCTTGAAGGCGCAAGAGCAACCACAACATTCTCGCCATACAGCCTGTTGTAGAAGGTTATACTGTTTTCAGAGCCTTTCTTACCTATAAAACTTGCTAGATCCTTGTCAAGAGGTATTGAAATTATGAAGTGCATAATAGTATTTTTGGAGCAAACTTATAAAGATAGATTGGATGAAATACTCTCTTCTTGGTGCATGCAGCAGCAATGGTATGAAAGCACTCAATACCAAAACTCACATCAATGGCGTTCTGCTTCCTTTACATCTTTTTCTTTGACAGATTTTTCAGTAACATCTATATTATACACCTGTGCATCGCCAAAGACTTGTGCATTGCCGTGTACTTGTGCATTACCGTAGACCTGTGCAATGCCGTATACTTGTGCATTGTCGAATACACTTGCAAAGCCGAAGACCTGCGCATCCCCATAGACCTGTGCATTGTCGTAAACCTTTGCATTACCACCGATCCGTGCATAGCCGAAGATGTGCGCATTGCCGAAGATCTGTGCATTGTCGAAGACCCATGCATTGCCAAAGACTTGCGCATTGCCGAAGATGTGTGCATTGCCGAAGATGTGCGCATCGCCGAAGATCTGTGCATCG
>Ga0080003_1000827_pt1 | contig 18667 bp, 17 predicted proteins | sample JossMetagenome_FD_69206 | JGI IMG/M metagenome (GOLD analysis project Ga0080003, IMG submission 69206) | Hot spring microbial communities from Joseph's Coat, Yellowstone National Park, USA - JC2_E (SPADES assembly) (version 2) | ecosystem: Environmental > Aquatic > Thermal springs > Hot (42-90C)...
CGGGATATCATAAAAATTGTAAACAGTTGAATTTTCAGACCCCTGGAGAATAATGGATACGTTTGCAAAATCGGTAGTGACGTTCATGGAAAATTGAGTCCTGAATATAAATGAACCAGACCCCACTTTGCCGCCATTGAGATAAATCTGGTATGTGGTATTTCCCTGATCACTGAAAAATAAGAATGTCCAGTCCGGATACATTATATAACCCGTTGAATTTAATGGCAAAGATAACTCCTGGGATTGCCCTGGAAATGAAGACTGAATTACCACATAAAAGTCCTGGGTATTTGTTTGATTCGGCACGGTCGATGCGGGCATTAATTTATTTGCAGATGTGTTCGGCACCGTTGTATATAATCCTAAAATCAAAATTAAAGGTATTAAAAAAAAAATTAAGGCTTTCAATATATCACCTTCATTATAGCAAGACCAAAGAATTTTTTGAACAATGAGATGATTGAAGCCAAGCTGAGACCCATTGCCGAGAGTATCGCTATAATTATAATTAAAATAAAAATAAATAAAAGAATATCTATTGCAACGTTACCTTCTTCTTTCATTTTCTCCCCCTGTTTCTCTTTCTTGATCTGCTCTTGATTTCGTCTCTCTCATGCATTGAATATAAGAAGACCAGAAGTGCAAGAATCACGAAGGCAGTGGCTATTAGAAGCAAGGTATTGGTGAATATATAAGATATTATCCCTACTCCTGAAACCGATCCGAATACCAGATAAGTTGTCATTGAATTGTATTGCCCTAGAGTATCGAAGACTGTGATCTTTATTGTATGATTGCCATACCCATATTTTTCATTGCTCAGATTGAAGGCATAGATGTAATCATATCCCATTTCCTTATACAATGTTGTATTAACGAATTTTCCATCGACTGATACGGTAATCTGGCTTATTGAGACGTTATTTGTCATATTTATATATACAAGGAAATAATAGGTATCCTTTTTTGAATTGAAAGTATGGGTTACTGAGATTTTAATTGCCGTTGTTGAATTTGATGCCAACACAGATAATGTTGTGTATGTGGTATTTGAAAGCCCATTTGAGTCTGTGACTGTTAATTCGATTTTATAAGTCCCTGGGACAGAGAAGAACTCGTTTATTTGCTTTCCGTATGCGGTATAACTCACTGGACCTATAATATGCCACGAATAGTTAGTTATCGTGGCATTCGTTGAAGCAATTGAATTAGCTCCGCTGATTATTATTGCTGTATCATAAGGAATTGCGGATGGAGCAGAAATAACTGCGACTGGATATGCATAATAGCTTATTGTAGGATCGATACTCCACATGTTATATGTAAGATTATAATAAGCATTATTAGTTGTGTTAAATGTATAATTATAATAAGGTTGATCCGTTACATTGGTTTTTATTGAAAGTAAATATTTTCTATCTTTTAAAACAGGCAAAATGATATGCAATGGTGCATTACCTGCCAAATATGGTAAGCCAGATACCTGATCAGCACTAAGATTACTTGATATATAAAATGTGGTATTCGATATTTTATAAAACATAATACTGGACATAATGCTTGCTTTCACAGGTATTTTTGAAAAATTAAGTATGCCTCCTTTATAATAGCTATAATTGAATATCGAGGATGTTATATTATAAAAGAAATTGTATTTTTGGAGAGTGACATTTAGCCATTCTGATGAACGCACAAAAAAGACTTGTGGGATATAATTATTATCATAGAATAAAATGAAATTATTTGCAGGCATAGTTAGATTATAATAACCACTTGAAATATTTTGATAAACAGTTTTCATGTAAGCTGAATAAATGTTGAATATTGTGGCATTATAAGGTTTAAGATAGCCCTGTATAGTGATTATCTCTGGATTAGTATGAAAACCATATACGCTATCATTGTAATAGATGATGTGATTAAATATATCCATTTTTGAATTGATAAGATAAGTCCCATTAGGAATTGATATATTTCCTCCATATTCAGTTAAAGTTTTATTAGGATATACTGATATATAAGCCGTTGCATTTTGAATGTCATTGGGCTGTAATACTGGATTATTCGTTATTGCTTGTGCCAGATATGTAAAATTGAGGAAATATTTCTCTTGTGTTTGATTCCAATACAATATACCGCCTTCAAATATTACTCCCGGTGGAAATTGAATTCCTGTGCTTAATATTTGAATAAAATATAGATTAAATGGTCCATACACATGCACTGTAATGTTTGCAAATGTGTGGTTAGAATTATATGATATTTGTGACACTGAGGTATTGGATACTAGACCATTAAATGTCATAGAATTAAATTCTGGGGCATTTAAAAGGACATCAGAATAAGCTTTTGTGCTTAGAGAATAAGTTATTGTTGAATTATAAGGAATTAAATACGAATATCTGCCATCAGGTATTACCTTATTATTATAAAATGTTATATTATAGGAGAAAGGTTTAGTTCCTAGTAATCCTGCTCCAGCTATAACGTATGGAGTAAAAGTTATCGAAAGTGTTTTATTTGAATTAAGAATAATATTCTCATCAGTAATATTTGGAATATATTCCATAACTTTGTAACTTATCACTTTTGATTCTTCAACCACTATTGTTGAATTTAGAATATTTAAGCTATATGTAGATGCAGGCAATTTCATATTTTTATAATTTGCTGTTGTAGAATATGACGCTCCGTTAACTTTTACTCCCCACGAAGCAGATTCCAAAGTAAATCTTGAAGCTAATTTTTGATCAGGCAAAAGATGATTTGACCAGCCTGTTTCCGTAATGTTTAAAGTAAAATTCTCTGTGAAATTTACAATTATCGTTAGCGAAGACCCTGCTACAGTGAATTTGCCAACAGTTTTATTGAACCACCACGGAGTCCCAATAACCCTGAATTCATATGACCCGTTGTATAAACTTACGGATGCTGAGCCTCCGCCGGAGTATGTTGTATTAGATATTATCCCGGATTTTGTTGTATTGTTCCAAGCAATAGCCCAGGTAGTTCCAACGGGGAGATTGTGCTCAACAAATGTCACGCTGAAAGGAGGAGCCCCCGTTCCGAATGCCCCTCCAAGCAATGCAATAGAAGACAACATTATAATTATGACCACGCTTGACGTGATCAATTTATTCCTAAATTTTCCTATATTTTTCATATTTTCCTCCCTCCCTTCTTGACTTTTACTGATTTTAATCTGGCCTCCGCAACATACTCCTTCCCATTCTTCACCGTTGGAATCTCGACCACAGTGCTCCTTGATATTTTCAGGGATGCCACCGTGATTAATACTCCAATAAGAGCCGCAATCATGGCCCAGAAATTCTCAGGACCTCCGAAAAATGCTATGAGATTGAAGCTGGATTTCGACGCAGACCCGAAGGTTTTTGTGAAATGATAATAATTGAATTGTCCAGTAGTTGTATATGCCGAGAAGTTAAGGAAATGATTTCCATACGCCAGGGATGCTGGATTGAACGATGCCAGATAGAAGTAATATGAATAATTGCCAGTAATTGATGCATTTACAAATTTAATATTCATTGAAGTAGAGTTGTCTATGAGTGCTTCGACCGATGCTATGCTCATGTTTTTCGGGATTTTCACCTCAATCTGATAGTCAGCAGAAGAATTGGTGAACACGCCCTTTAGCGAAACTGATATTGAGATTTCATTCGATACAGTGAATTTAATTACTTGTGTAGTCAAAGTTGTGGTATTTCTAAGACCATATTGATTATAAACTGTAAGCGAGATTGTATAGTTGCCCACTTGATTGAAATATACAACATTAGACTGCCCAGAAAGAATGTAATTAGTGGGACCAGTAATCGTCCATGAATAATTAGTGATATTCAATCCAATACCTCCAGAGGAATTCTGGCCTGATATGACCCATGCCGTATCAAGAGGTATCTTACTGGGTACAAATGATATAACTGCCTTAGGATAATTGCCAGAGAACAGAACCTGAACTGACAGGTTAGAACCCGATACCGTGAGGTTCTCATTGACATCATTAGTTATGAAAAGCTTGGTCATCGGAAAGACTGAATACTTATATGTGCCGTTAAAGAGTGCAAAAGTCATATTTTCTGCCGATGAATTCTGGATAAGCGTGTAATTTGAAAGCGAAGAGTTATTTATATAATCTGAATAAATTATTTTAGCCGAAGGATCGCTCCCGTGATAAATCCGTATTTGCCACGTGACATTCTTTTCAAGATTCCAGTGGGCTAACCATGAAATTCCCTGATTGAGATTGGAACTGAATGTGACCACATACGCTTTTGGCATGAATGTTATGTTAATAGTAGGGTCTGCCGATAGATTCAAGGAAAGACTGACATTATTACTTGCGAATTTATATTTCCCCAAGATTGAATTCAGCATTGATAATCCTGGCCCTGAAATAGATATGTTTTGGATTATATACCCGGAAGGGACTGAGATATTCAAGGGAATTGTGCCTGGCAATATGGAAATCGTGAAGGAAGAGTTGAATGAAGAGTTGAATATTGAAATACTTGGATGGATATTCTGCGGGAGCCCGAATATGTTAACATTCAAATTAAATGTTTGAGGGAGATTTATTATATACAATGTGCCTGAAGTTGAAACGTAATACCACGTGCTCTGGGAAACGAAGGAATTAGATACTGCTGGAATCTTAAAGCTATATGTTAGAGAAAGTGTAGTTGAATTAAATAAATACACCTCTGAAACTGCCGAGTTCATGGAATATGAAATAAGAATATTATCCGAAAATAACTCGATATTTTTAGTTAGCAGTGTCAATGGATATTGAGAGTATAAAGAATATGGAGGAGTAAATTCAGATAAAACTATAAATCTGTTGTTAAGAATGAATGTGGTTGGAGTTAAATTTTTTGGAAATGAATATAGAGGATATGGCAAATACGCAGATGTGAAATATATTTTATTATTATTGAAAAATATCGAATTATACTGTATATAACCTGTTCCTGGGTTCGATGTAGAAGCTGATGTTGGATTCGACAGAAAAGGAGTATATGATTTTTTAACAGGGCTAAACTTTATAGGTGGATAATGATATATAGTAAAGCTCTGTGGATAATTTATGAGATGAAGATACTCAGTATCTAATGGATTCATTGTTAAATAATATGTATCTAGGGGGACATTAAATAAAGATGTGTAGAATGTTGAAGTATAATTATAATATCCGTTATTTGCTGGATACAGCTGATATATACTTACGCCGGTATAATTTTCGTATATATCTCCATAAGAAAGACTTGTTGTGGCACCCATGCTATATGATATTAAATAATTGACTGTCACAAAGTATAACGTGCCATTAAGGTCTTCGAATCCCTGATACAATGGAAGATGGTAGGCCCATGGTAAACCCAAGGTCGGAGGAATAAATCCTTTTGGATAGATTTTCTGCAGTGATTTCCATTGAGGAACAGGAGATGGCAATTTGATACTAGCATTCAGCCCGGTAACCGGATCAATGACATTGAATCCATTTAATTCTGCAAAAATAGTTAAATTTTGCGACATATAACTATCAAAATAGGAAGAATTAGAGTAATCTATTGCTAATTGATCATTTTCTGCCGTGTATTCAGGCACAAGAATATAAGGGCCAACGGTCAACGCAGATTTAAATGTTACCAATGACGTAACGTAGTTAGAATTTATTTCGAGATATTCTCCATTTGAGACTATTAAATATGTATTTCCATTTGAGAACCCGATATATGTAATAGATGCAGAAGGTGGCAAAGGTGGCAATGTCACGGAATTTATTATGCTTCCAGTTGAGAGATTATAATAGTAAACAGTTGATCCACTCAATTGAATGACCATATTATTTGTTACTATGAAATTCCCGGTATGCCCAAGATATTCAGTTTTTAATGATGCACCCTTGATTCCTGACCACCACGAAACAGAGCTTTGTGAATTAATCGCCGAAGCATTCTGATTCTTAATTCCATTTCCATTTCCCATTATGGCTATTCCTGAGAATAACAATAATGAAATAATCGCTAAAATCATTATTTTTCCATATTTTTTCATTTATACACCTCCTATCAAAATTACTCCCTCACTAAATTTTAAAATCATAACGACCAATGAAACAAGTAATGTTAGAATGCCAATGAACACAGGCAAAGACCATACTCCGAGGCTAGAAGACGCATTTAGGGCCGCAATTATGATGAAGTATTCCAGATATGCAAAGAAATAGTATATCGCTTCAAGAACGTATAAAAAGAAATTTATCAGGTTTGCCGCAACGAAGCCCAAAACAAAATTCGGAATTGCATCTATGATATTTTCAATGTCCTGTATAGGATTAATGCTCCAGTTGATTGAAAATGAAGGGACTGATATGGGGTTGAACGAGAAACTCGGTGGGCTGGGGTATGGGATTGAAGATATATAGCCTCCTCCTGGCCCTCTCGATACAGTTGCAAAACCGAAAGGAATTGCAAAGGACAATATTATAAAGAATGTGAATATTAATAGGATGGGTAATGATTTCATAGTTCCATCAGCCCTCCTATTCCTTCATCAATGTCTTTCTCAATGCCGAAAATATCAATGAAAATAAGTAGTATGAATATCGAACATCCTAAAATTACCGTGAAAATCAAGGGAATTGCAAGTTGATTACTGCCATAGGCCACATTATATGCCCAGGTTTGAAGTGGATTCTGGACCATCAATCCGAATCCAGCTAGAATTGACTGGACTGAGGATAATATACCTGCAACGATGGTATTAAAAAGAGAAATTAATCCATTGACAATTCCATTTGCGACATCTGATATTATTGAATTTACATTCATTCGAGCCCCTCCATTAAGGCTCCTATATCCATGTCGCTATCAGCCGTTCTTGCTGTTGAAATCACGGTATAAGCGATCAAAAACGTTATGCCGAAAATTATGACCATCATTGGAAGAATGAATTCACCATACCCGTTGATGTGGTTAGCAAAAATCATCGCAATATATGCCCATGCGGATGCCGGAAGGTTGATGAGGTATGATATGAACTGACCGAACAGTTGAAATGCGTTTGATATTCCGGTCGATAATATATCAAGCGAGGGAGTGAACAGGATCATTCTTCTTCCTCTATGTTTTCCTCCAATCTGCCTATGTCTGCCTCTCCGCCTCTCAAATCTCCCTCAAATCCATATATGTCCAGGAAGAAGTAGCCTATCGCTCCGGCAACACCCAGGATTCCAACGAACAAGATTGGAATCATTAGACCCTGTTGAGATACATCTACAGCCCATGCATGAAATGGAATACCAAATAACCCGAGAATTCCTCCCAGTGCAGAATTTATTGCATCGAGAAAAATAAATACAATGCCCTGGAAAAATGAAATAAATGCATAGATTATTCCGTTGATAAGTGTTTGCAGAGCATTATTGACAATTGAACCGATGTCTAAGGCAGTTGATAGCATCCAATCACCTCTTTATGTAAGCTTTGTTGTGGGACCATACTGCCGTCCAGATTGTCACAAGGGTAAACGATATAACTCCCAGCAGGGCAAATAAAGCAATTATCGAACCCGCAATGGCCGGTTCAATGACATAATAACCGAACTGCGTGAAATATGTAAACACCGCACCGAATACCGTGCCGATTATGAAAGCAGGGATAAATCTGATAAATGCCTGTGACCAGTGTTTTGAGACTGGAGTTATAATCTCGATCATGGCCCAGAAAATCCCTGTAAACAGTAATGACCCGAAAGCGTATTCACCATACTTTTGATATATAGATGCTATCAGTGTTAATGACAGGAATAGGCCGAATAAAACGACAAGCACTTTATCCCAGAAAATAGGTGATCTCTTATTCCTGTTCATCTCCTCGCCCTCCTTCTTTTCACAGGAATTATCCTCTCGGGATGCATCTCAATCCAAGGCATTGCAAAAATTGCCCCTATGAATGATGCAAGGCCCAATATGAATAAAGCTAAGGATAGCCAGACCTGAGGATTAAAGAATGCGCTTTCGAAGCCAGATACTCCTTTCAATATAACGGATCCCGTGAACATTGATCCATACGCTGCTCCTGTCACAACGAAAATGAAATGGTCGGATGAAGGGAACGAATACCAGTATCCCTGTCCCGGGAAATATGCAAGTGCTGGTTTCGATGTATTCGTGATCGTTATTGTTATGTACTGCAGCTCATTATAATTCTTGTTGTTCTGCCCGATTGCCAGATAAATGGTTGAAGATTCCTTCACATTCGTTTGCACCAGAATAGAAATGTTTGAGATGTCGTTAGTGATGGCCTGACCAACGGTTAAGTTAGTTACAATAACTGCAGAAGATTGATTTTTGGGGAAAAAGAATGTTGCTGAAGAGCCAGTGCTTGTCGCCGGGATAGGCTTCCCTTGCATACTGTAAACGAACCAAGAATTAGCTTCGCTTACGGATGTCCCAGAAATTGTCCCTGAAGCAGAAGACGCCCAATTCTGCATTCCCTGGGAAATGCCAAATGGAACGAAGAATGTCAGCAGGACCACGATAAACAGTGCTATTGTGATCCTCATTGCTTTGCTTTTAGCGGTTTCCATCAGGACCTCTCCTCCTGGAGGGTCCTTTCCAAAATCATTTTATTCTTTTCTTTTATCAATATATCGCCTCCTCCTGAGGCCGTCTCCCTTCCAGGCCCCTCTAAAACCGGGAGGGGAGACGTTCACATTGAATTATATTTTCCTTGTTTAAATAATCTTGACATGATCACCTAAGCCTCCATAGATTTCCCCTTCTTTCGACCTTCCTTTCGTATTCAAGCATGTCCAGTCTCATCCTCAATTTCCTGGCCACGCTGATCCTCTCGTGTGAGTCCAGTTCCAGCCCCAGTTCCCTCTCGGCAATGTTCAGAATCCTTTTTATAGACCTATCATAGCTCCTCGAGAGGTGCATTAAGATAAATTTAGTCTGGAAATCGGGGTCGTCGAGAAGCTTTAAGAAATAGTCAGCCGAGACAACGTGACGGGCCTCGGATTGCATCATTTTTCAACCACCTTTCCCTTCCCATCTACGACTAATTGTTTTGCAATGCTCTCAGGCAACGTGATTATGTCCTCATTCCTCAGCGTGACCTTAGAACCACCTACCTCGATCTCAGCCGGTTGCTCAAGCCCATAGATATAGACGGTGACGCGTTTCTCTTCTCTGTCCAAGTTGCCCAGTTCAGGGAAGTCGGCCACCATCCTCTTCCAGTCCAGCTTCCAGAATCTGAGGTACATATCATGCTGGTGCACGACTACGCTATTCTGCTCGACAAGGTACGGTTCAAAGTACTGCCTCATCTTCCTTCTGGTGAGCTCGTGGTGCTCCATGATGTCATTGTAGATTTTAGAATGCAGGTAAAATACCCCGTCGATGAGGAAGAATGATTTTATTCCCGACTTATCAAGATCCACGAGAGCCTCTTCATCCCACTCATGGAATACCTTATTGCGCATTATACTGCCTATAAGGTCCTGGAAGACAGGAGGGGCAAGATCGTCCTGGGCGCTGGGCCTGACCTCTGAAAGTTTCTGCAGTACGGAAACGAAATACGTCCACTGCGCATTATTTGAACCCATCTGCACACGGAGATTCTCACCGAATTCTGAAAGCAGCCAGATCTTGAAACCCTTGGCAGAAAGGAAGTCGTCGCCTTTAAGCCTGAATTTCCTTCCTTTGTAGAGTATGTCCATGCCGTCAACTGGACCGTAATTTATGACTGAGGTAATGTTCTCGATGATATCGTCTATCGTCACCTGTGATGTCTTGGACTCTTCCAGTATCTTCTTTGCCCTTTCGTTGTAGTTGGGAATACCTTTCTTCATGTAATAGCCACCTATAGATAAGAGAAGAAAGTCCTCTATCCCCCCGTGAGTGCCGTTAATGGTCGTGATGTCTCCGTCGCTCATGATGATTGGGTCCTTGCCTTTCATATCGGGATCCATGATCCTTAACTTCGCTGATGTCCCGCTCCATACCCAGTGAAAAACGATGTGCATTTCACGATCGACGGCCCATCCTTCTTTGATTTTTTCTTCTAACATTTATATATACCTCCCGAAATTTATATCTCTGTTACCTGACTTTATGCCCATATATAGGGGCTTTTTCAATTGTAGGTAACAGAAAACACACGAACTGTCACCACATCTGTTACCTAATTTTTTCATGTATAATCCTAATTCGTGAAGTGATTGGTAACAGAGTAACAGATATTTTCCAATTTTTGATATGTAAAAAAGCCCCCTATATGTAATTGATGAATTTTCGTTCTGGCGGATGGCTATAGAGCGGCATAATTTAAGGTAACAGTTCTGGTGACAGTTACTGTTACTTTCTGTTACTTCTGTTACTTTTGGTTCAGGAGGCGGTCCGTCAGACATCATAGGACATCCCTCCCGGGATATTCAGCTGAATCAGGAACACATTTTCCTTGCTCCTTGTAACCGCAACGTAGAGATTTCTGTATTCGGAGTCGGGATCCGTGAGATAGGACTCATATGTTTTCTTAGTCAGATTCAGTATAACCCCCACGTTTGTGGCCTCAAGACCCTTGGAAGCATGGAAAGTATCCACCCTTACTACTTCATCTCCCCTTATCTTCCTGCCCTCGAACTGGAAGAGCAGGGATTTCTTTTCGTCGGGGATGGAGAGGGACTTTATCACTTCCCTCCTCGTCACGTTGGGGTCCCTGAAAAATTTCAATATATCATTCATTCCCAGAAGGCTCTCCTCCATCATCTTCTTCAATTCCTCGTATTTCTTCTCCTTGGCGAGGGTCTTGACACCCCTCTGGAGCATGCTGGCCGGCAACTTCCTCAATATTTCCATCATGGATTCGATAGGTACGTTCGGCCATGAGGCCAGTGCATTGTTCAGTTCAATCAACCTGGAAGACCACGGGGAGAGCGATGCGTGTCTCTGATTTATAGGGAGATAAACAACGCCCTTCTCCCTCAGGTATTTGGCAACGTACATAGCGAGGTATCTGGTCCTGCAAAGGAACCACCTCTCGCCTGGCTGGGCCAGGACTGAATCAACGTCTGCACCGTATTCTACCCTTCCATGGTTACCGTTGGAGTCAAGCTCTACCTCCTCCTTGACCGTGATCCTTCTTGCTATCCTTTCCGCTAGCTCCTTGTTTTCAACTGTGAGCCTGTAGCTCTTCTTGAGATGGAAGACCTTGGAATCCTTCTTCTTCGCAAGCAGGAACGCCGGATCCGCGCCCTTGAACCCATAGATGCTCTGGAGCTCGTCCCCTGCGAAAACAGTTCTCTTAGCGACAGAGGCCATCTTCTCTACAATATACCACATTATAGGCGTCAGGTCCTGCGCTTCGTCCACAATCAATAAATCAATAGGCATGAACTCCATTTTTGAAGCCTCGACGAGGATGTCCGTGTAGTCGTGTTTCCCCAGCGTCTTCTTGAGCTCATCGTATTTGTATGCTATGTAGTCCAGGTCGAATGGCGATATATTCTCCCTGTCTAAATCAGATAATTTCAAGGGGGGTATCCTGTTTCGCGCCGCATCATAGTACTGCATGAAGAAATTCCAGTCGTCGTCCTCATCAACTTCCTCTTCATCCCATGCCCTGAACTTTGTTCTCTTCTTTATACCGTATTTCTCGCAGAATCTGGTCACATCATCATCGGAGAGGTAGTCCCCCTCTTCACCCCCCATGCCCTTCTTCCAGCCGAGCTTTCTCGAAAGAATGGAATGGAGGGTACCAACGGAATTCTTGCTCAGACCAGTTTTATCCCTGGCATCCTTGGCCATCGACCTTGAATACGTCAGGTAGAGAAGGCCGGCTTCGGTCCCCCCTCCGGCGAGGTAGTCAGCCATTATCCTCGTTATCGTAGTTGTCTTTCCCGTCCCCGGCCTCCCGAATATCACGTTCCTCCGGTCAAGGTCAGAAAGCTTAATTTCCCCTGCACCGATATCGATATGGGCGGCGGCAGAGGAGCCCCTGTCAAACAGACTTCCTGTGACCCCGCCGTTCCCTTCCCCAGTCATTGCTGGACCTCCTTGGATGTTATAGCATTAATTGATTTTCTCGCATTACTAGCAAATTCTAACTGCTCTGATACTTTATGTATGAGCGCAGTCACAGCATGTTGTGCAAAATTTTTCATTTCTGAATCGTCTAATGTGATATTTCCCATATATCTCTTTAAATATTCTTCGATAACAGGTTTCATGCTTTCAATTAGAAGAATGGTGTCTGCATGATCGATAGCGAATCTCATTCTATTAGAGAGTGCTTCATCTGAAGCGAATAAGCTGATCATAAAGGTTTCATATACCTCAAATGCAACATGCTCTGCAATCTGATTTAAAGCAATCGTGTGAAACATTTCACTGATTTCAATTACCTGGATTTGGAGTTTTTCATATAATTTGTCCAATCCTCGCAGGTGAGCAGTTAAAGATTGATAAGGCAGTGTGATTGCATCTTTCGCTTCCTCGATGTATTTTTTCATTTCATTGTATTCTTCTACGAAATTCTTAGCATTTTCTAGGGAATTCTCAAGGACTTTTATTTTCATTTCGATATTTATTGCTTTTTTACTTATTTCTTCCATCAATACTGTCTGTTTTACATTCAATTCTCTGAGTTTATCTTCATAAAACTGCGCTATCTCCCTCATTGAGACTTTTTTATTCCAAGACATCCTCAATTCATCTCTTCTTGCCTCGGAATTCATCTCTCCACCTCCCTTATAGAGCTACTCACTTTCATCTCAAATGGGTAACCCCACTTTTCTTCCTCTGTGAGGATGAAAACGTAACCATCCATATCCTGCCTTATTGCCCTAATTAAATATTCAGCTTCCTTTGTATCTTCGGTTATAGTTAGAAAATCGTTTATGTCGATAATTTGACCTGACTTCTCTCTCACGAGCCTCCTTGCATTCCTCATTTTGATGTCATAATCTTTTACATAATCGCGGATCATAGCAGCACCCCCTCTATCAAATCGTCCAGCGTGTCAGGAGACCCGATATATTTCTTCTCCCATTCATCCAGGAGCTCCTGGACCCTATTTGCATCAATTCCCCTTTCTGCGGCTTCCCGGAAGATGTGCTGGTAAGGGTAAACAAACTCGGGAGTATCGGTCATTAAAACACCTCCCCAAGAATTGGATCAATAACCGGGGTTGTTATGCGGATAAAAGATTCATACCCCAGTGCTCCCATCATTCTTTGGGGGATATAGATAATGCTTTGAAATTTTGACCTTTTAAGAATGAATAAAATAAGATGTTAATTATTTAATTTCCTTTCTTGACAAACTTTGTAAATTCCCTTTAAAAGCTTTGGATCTGTATTTCATTTCATTTTTACGAATCCTTTTCTTGATATTCCATAAGGTTTGTTTAGATATTCCCTTATCCTTTACATCCTTAGGTTTCAATGATAGAATCCATTGTTTGAAATCCTCAATGTTCTCATATTTAAGGTATGAATCATCATCTATTCCTAAAACAGGAGCCTCATCAATATTATTTGATTCCTTGCCTATGTATCCTATCCTATCAGCAATAATGTGTTTTCTATGTGCTATTCCTTCATTGTCGTAATCGAATTTGTTATCATTATGTCTTATGTATTGTGTCAATACATCTTCAAGAGTATGCCAGTAAGCATCAGAAGGTAAGGGTAATTTATCAGATGCAATATCAGTTTTATAATCAACAAATGGTTTATATTGAATTCCAGTAATATCTTTATCATAGGGTAAACATGGTATTATTCCGTTTTTCTCTGAACCAATAAGCATGAAATTGAAAGGCTTTATTTTCTTTTTATATGCTTTACTGTGTTTTGTTTGCATTGATTTTCTATGTATTTTTTATTGCAAATATATATATAGGAATTTGTTTATTTTAAATTAGGCTTATATATATTTAAGGAGAGTGAATGATGTATAAAAGAAGTGAATTAATGAAGATAGTGGCTGTTTTACTTGTACTTCTGTTCTTAATCTCCGGATTCTCAGTTGTATATGCGAAGGCATCTCCCTTTTCTAACAAGGATCAGGAATTTAAATCATCAAACTTAGCGCTTGATACTTTGTCACAAGATACTACATCTAAACCTACAAACTACACTTTTTTTACAATGCTAACTAGTTATTGGCTTAAACTTGCAAAAATAAATGCAAAATCAAACACAACCATATATATGGGTTTTGCCTCGAATACAACGAACCTGTTAAACGGTGAAACTGTGGGTGAAGCACCACAGCTAAGCAATATATATGGGAAATATGATAATGGGAAAAACGTATTTTCGTATTACACAAACTTTAACAATTCAAACGGGTGGTCTGTCAACGTATCAAAAGGTAGCTATTCTATGAATAATGGGCTCATTATAAACTTCAACGGACCAGGTTATGTAGTAACCAACTCGACTTACGGTCCGGGGACAGCCTTTGTGGCAGGAATAACATCCATAGGAGATGTGGACGATGTTGGCTATTTTAACATAAGCGAGCCGATCAATGGAGGTCAAGGATGGGCCGGTGCATTCATAAGGCTAGCTTGCGGAAATACTTATCCGGATCAGTGGAACGGATCAGGAGAGGCCAATGGCTGTGGTAATGCATATGGTTATTTCATAAACAAGGAGGGAGTACCTGGAACATACATGGTTGAAATACTAAATAACACCACCTCGATCCAGTTCTTAAACGGAAACTTTAGCAAGCAAATAAATAAAGACTATCCCCAATATCCAGCGCATGTAGGCTTTGATGGGGCGTATACGTCGATTTCTGTTCAGTGGGCATTCGTGATGAATGCGCCACCAAACGGCGTTATGCCTTCATTTAATGTGTCTAAACAGGTCTATCCTTCGAACTCAAGCCAGAACATAAAGGTTCCAGCAGACATAATTTATTATATTCCAATAAGAATTATTAACAATCAATCAATACCAACCCCAAATGGTTACCAACAGCTCATACTCATTAATTCTTCTGCTTACAAAAAATATGAATCTCCTAACTTAAGCAACGTGGAATTCTTTTACCCCAATGGAACGGTTATACCGAGCTGGTTGGAAGGTAATAATGAAAACACAGCAGGCATCATAGCCAATTTGACAATAAGGGTAACTCCTGCTTATTTGTCTTCTGTGATAGTCAATGGCCAGTATATGCAATTAAATTCTAGCGGCTATTTAGAATTAAAGGATTTGAAGCCTGGGACATATTCCATAATGGCCCAAAACCCGTATTATAGGTGGTACTTCAATGAATACAAGGTGACTGGAGGAGCAAATTACATAAACATTAGTTTAACCCCCGCATCTGAATACAGGGGCGAAGGTCAGCAGTACCCTTGGGTTCAGATAGGACCTGCATTTGTTTCAAATCCCTTTGATCAAAATAATATGATATACTTTAATGCCTCTGGGCATATAGGCTTAATCCAGATAGATCCATTCAACCCTAACGTGATATATGTAGCTTCTGGGACAGCTGAAGACGGCCTATTGGGTCCAATAGGAGATGGAGGGGTTTATATGACGAATGACGATGGCAAGAACTGGATCCCTATGGATTTCGGACTCCCATATGGTCCTATTTCTGGACTCTACATGGACCCCAGTAATCCCAACATACTCTTGGTCTCCTTCATAAACAATGGAATCTATAGAACTGATGATGGGGGACTTTGGTGGTATCAGGTGTCCAATATAACGGGTGTTAACAGCTTTCAACAGAGCGGACAGATCATATTTGCAGGAAGTAACGTTGGAATTATAGAGAGCAATGACGATGGCTTGACGTGGACAATAGTTTACAGTTCACAATATTTCACCGGGCCTATTTCTGTCTCCGGTAACACCATATATGCTCTTGTTTTTGGACCAGGGGTACCAGGTAGTGTGATGGCCTACATATATATGATTAGGTCAAACGATCTTGGGAATAGCTGGGAAACCCTACACACTTTTATCGGGAACTATCCTGTGTTTATATCTGCTTCTCCTTTTAACTCTTCAGAAGTATATTTTAGTTACGCTGGAGATAAATACACACTTTACTCGGGCGATGGCGGCATTAATATAATTAACACGAGTCTGGAACCAGTTAAGGATGTGGTATTTGATCCAAAGAATGAAAGCATCGTGTGGGCTTATGGACCAGGAGCTTTTTATTATTCTTTTAATGGAGGAAAGTGCTTCAAAGAGGGTATGCCAGCAGTGGATATGATGGGCCTGGCAGTATATGATGTAAATGGCAGCATGATTGTTCTTGGTTCTGATCAGGGATTGTATCAATCGAATGATTGCGGATTGACATGGAAATCAATAAATGGAGACCTCTCGGATACTCTCACTTATTCAGTTGGAGTAGGAGGCAACGGAAGTATTATAGCGGTAGGAATGCAGGATTACAGTGCATTCTTATCTGTTGATGGGGGTAAGTCTTGGTTCGGTGGCAATACGCAGCCTGTACCAATAGGAGGTGAAGGTACAGATATAGCGATTAACCCATCTAACGCTTCCTGGTTATATGCATACTCCATGTTTGGGGGTCTTTCTGTTTCAAATAATAGTGGTTTAGAATTTCAAAATATGGTTTCTGGCAGCACAATCTCATATTTGATTTCACCAAATGCACTTTTCATAGATCCATATAATAATTCTGATGTCTTCTTTGCTTATGGTAACGGCATTTATAATGGAACGGAATACGGTAAAATATGGGATATATGGCGTAACTCGCCAACCAATGCTACTACAATATCAATGCCAGAACGGAATATATTTTTGGTAGGAACGACGGACGGAATATATTACAATATAAATGGAACATGGTCCAAGTCAACAGGGATAAGTGGCTATGTTTCTTCTATTGCCGTGGATCCTGCGAACAGGAGCGTGGTAGTTGCTGCAACTGGCATGTTTTCGTTGGGAACCCTTTATATATCACACAATTACGGAAAATCTTTTGTATTTCTCAATAAATCCATGGGCAATTCAGTAGGCGGATTTTTTGGGATACCCGTTGAGGTTTACTGGCTAAATATTTCAAACTATCCATTGGTAGCCGCGACAGTGGATAGAGGAGTACTAATATCTCTAGATCAGGGGGAAAACTGGGTTCCGATTAACTATAATTTAAGAAGCGGGGAGATAACAAGCGTTTGGTTTAACGATCATGATCTTTATATTTCCACTTATGGAGAAGGGATCTTAGTTTATCCTAACTTTTCTATTTATAACTTATCGGGGACTATAAATGGATATACCAATATCGATAATTTGAGCCTAACGATCAATGGACAACCTGTTCACATATATGAGGGGCACTTTAGAGTATTCTTAAAGCCAGGAAATTATACCATTTCATATTTAGTTAACGGGGCTACAAAATCCATGATTGTCGATGTGAAACCAATGAGTACTTTAACGTTATATCTGAACGCAAGCTCAATTAAAAATTATACAATCGGTTTCACCGAATCTGGGCTTCCCGCAGGAGCAAAATGGTTTGTGAATCTGAGCAATGGCCAGACATTCTCTTCCACAACAAGCACAATAGCGTTCAATGAACCAAACGGCTCCTACACATATTCAATTTCAAGTTCAAATAAGGAATACGCTCCCCTGAGCCCAAATGGATCATTCACAGTGAACGGATCAAATTTAAACATCTCAGTTTCCTTCAAATTAGTTGCATATGAGATAACATTCAAAGAAAATGGATTACCATATGGGACATTGTGGTTTATAACGTTGAACGGGACAACGCATAATTCAACAACGAATACAATAACATTTACAGAACCAAATGGCTCATACTCATATACAATAGAAACATCAATATCAGGTGGAACTGGAATACAATATGTATTATCACAATCTACAGGGACATTAACAGTCAATGGAGCTGACATAAACATAAATGTTCCATATACAACGCAATATTATCTAACAATTATAGCAAGTCCATCAAATGGAGGAACAGTATCCCCATCAAGTGGCTGGTACGATGCAGGATCATCAGTAACAATAGATGCAACACCAAATAGCAATTTCGAATTTGTATCATGGTCAGGGACAGGAAATGGAAGTTATTCCGGAACAAATAATCCTATTTCTATAACAATTAATGGCCCAATAACAGAAACAGCAAATTTCATAGAACTTTATGAGATAACATTCACAGAAACAGGTCTTCCACCAGGAACAACATGGTATGTTAATTTATCAAATGGGCAATCATACAATACTACAGGCAATTCAATAGAAATACAAATTCCAAATGGGTCTTATTCTTACATGATTGCAACAACAAACAAAGAATATTCTGCACAGGGAGGATCATTAATAGTAAATGGAGCAAATATGGAAATAAGTATTAAATTCAATCTTGTTACTTATGCAATAACATTTACAGAATCTGGTCTTTCATCGGGGACATCTTGGTCTGTGACATTGAATAATATAGAAAAATCTTCAACAAATGGAACAATAACATTCAATGAACCAAATGGATCATATTCATACATAATATCAGGCATATCTGGATATAGAGCAAGCTCATATTCAGGAACAATAAATGTTAATGGAAATCCAGTTAATGTTC
>Ga0080003_1000833_pt1 | contig 18542 bp, 24 predicted proteins | sample JossMetagenome_FD_69206 | JGI IMG/M metagenome (GOLD analysis project Ga0080003, IMG submission 69206) | Hot spring microbial communities from Joseph's Coat, Yellowstone National Park, USA - JC2_E (SPADES assembly) (version 2) | ecosystem: Environmental > Aquatic > Thermal springs > Hot (42-90C)...
AACCTCTTCATCTATATTGAATGACGAATCTTGAGAGTAAAGTAATGCTATTGCATTAATTGCAGGATTTGGATAGAAGTAAAACGCATAATAATCACCTTCCTCTGCTAAGCCTACTGCTTTTAGCCAACAGCTTAGTGCCTCTTCTTTTACTGTTTGGTTACTTACTGACGAATTTAATTCTTTGTAGAGCGAGCACAAATAATAATATCCTGCAGAAGCATTATATTGTAAATCTAAATAACCTATTGGCTGAGGTAACGGTTCTGAAGTTTCCATTTGATACATTTGAGGTATTGAACAAACTGTAAGTAAAACTTCGTGGTGCTGTAATGCAAACTCCTGAGCCATCTGGTAATTCTTGCCTTCCGCTAATGCCATCATTTTAGGAACTACTAGATAGTAGATTCCTCCATTGTATAATTGTACTATTCTTTGGTAAACTACTCCTGTTGAATACATGTAACCTTCAAGGCCTACGTCGCCCAAGAAGTACATTGACTTATTTAATGAAGACTCTTGACCTAACATTGAGGCTAAGAACATTACCGTAGCTGAGTCAGTTTTAACTGCACCTGCTACGTTAATGCATGAAGGTGCTGTAATATATAAATAGTAATCATAAGACGTTAAAGGCTGATAGGCCAACATTGATGAAACTACAGCAGCACCCTTTGCACCTGCTAAATATCCATTGCCGGATAAATAAAATCCGCCTATGAATACTCTTCCATTACCGTAAGTTACGTAAGCGTACTGGCTAGCTATAGTGTGTGCAGGAAATACTGGGTTTATTAAGTAGTCTTCACTATTTCCTAAACTCGCTGGAGGATCTCCAATATATCCAGTGCCGTTATTTATTACTATTACCTTCATTTCCTCGTTATCGTGCCTGCAGGCTATGTATATTTGTGCCACTATGGATGCTAGAATTAGTACTCCTAGGATGTATACAAATTGATTTTTTAAATTCATAAATCAAGATAGAGAAAGACATTAAATATACTTTTACCCAAATCTAACGTAAAAATGAAACTATATTTACTTACTTTTTTAAACTTCAAGACGTGCGTATTATCATTCTGCATGTTAAAAAGAAGGTTTGTGTATACTAAGGATAATTCTGACCCTATAGGAAACTTTTTAATTATTGAGCCCTTCCTTTTACCAAATGTTACCGATTAGCGAGATATTCGTAAGCTTACAAGGTGAAGGCCCCTTTTCTGGCAGGAGAGCTCTCTTTATTAGATTCTTCGGTTGTAATTTGAGGTGCTCATGGTGCGACACAAAATACTCTTATTACGGTAAGCCGAAAGTTATAAAAGATCTAGACGTGCTAGATGAGTTTATAATCTTAACCGGTGGAGAGCCTACATTATATCAGGATATTCTAAGAAATTTCCTTACTAAGGCTAAGAGCAGGGGGAGCGAAATTCTTGTTGAAACTAACGGGACGGTGTTATTAAAAGATCATTTCGTGGATTATGTGGATTATTTCAGCATATCTCCAAAGTTGTCAAATGCTGGAGTAAAATACAGAGTAGATGTCGTGAAGAAAAACGTAGAAAAATTGAAGATCAAAGAGAAGTTCTATTACATAAAGTTTCCAGTAATGTGGGAGGACGACCTTAATGAAGTTAAGAAAATGGTAGAATATTTTGGCGTGGAAAAAAGCAAAGTTTGGTTACAACCAATTAATAATGAAAGGATAGATTATTGGTGGGACATCGCTGTTAGAGAGGGCTATAATTTATCAATACAGCTTCATAAATTCGTAAGCAAACCATAAATTTTGATATTCACCATTTTCTTTATGGAGCTAGGTAGGAAGTACAAACTATTTGCATTTTTAAACCTTGCAATATCAATTACAATAGTTACATTTGCTTCCATAGAAACTCACGTTGCATTTATCTTACCTCCTTTTCTAGCTACTGCAGCAACTAAGCTTCCAGATCCGGCCTGGAAGTTTCAGAGAAGCCTTGTTATAATATCCTCCTATCTGCTTTCCGCCTCTATAGGAGTGATCTTTGTGCTTCTAGGCTCTGGTATCTTTATAGCCGTTTTAGCATCAATAATAGCTTACGGTATCGAATTAATTCTAAATATAGAGCATCCCCCATCAATTTTGGCAACTTTTCTAGGAGTATTGGAAAGAGTTTCTCCTATTTATATTTTGCATCCAGTCCTTGTAGGAGTACTCACTATTGAAGGGATAAACTACTTAATCTCGAGGATAATGAAGATTAGTAAGAAATAAAACTTGGAAGGGGATAAGTAAAACGCTATTCAACCCTAGACCTAAAGATAAATTGAAAGATATTTTTGACAGAGAAAACGAAATCGAGTTACTTAAAAATTCACTAGATTCTCCATTAATTGTTATAATGGGATTAAGGAGAACAGGGAAAAACTTCTCTCGTAAAGTCGATTTTAAACCACGTAGGCTCAACTTACGTTTTTCTCGACATGAGGAAGTTAGAGAATAAGGAATACATAGTATACAAGGATTTTATTAAAATGTTGGAGAAGGAAATAAACAGGATTATAAAGAGGAATAAAGATCTTTTATCTCACCTTCGAATAAGAGGAGTGCAAATTATGGGGATTTCAGTTGAGGAAAGGAAAAAGCCGAATTGTCAGAAATCCTCGAGGCACTAAACGAATGGGCGGAAGAAAAAGGTAAAAATGTACATATAGTAATCGACGAAGCTCAGAGTTAATAAAACTTAAAGGATATGATATTTTGCCTTCAATAGCTTATGCCTTTGATAATTTAAAGAATTTGAATTTCATAATAACGGGATCTGAAGTAAGGGTTAAGGATAAATTCTTAAAATTAGAGGACGAAGATTCACCACTATTCGGTAGGGCACATGTTGAGATTATTGTTAACCCCTTTGATAAGGAGACTGCAATAAAATTCCTTGAGGAAGGATTTAAGGAACAGAAGGTAGATTTTTCTGATTATGGAAAAGTTGTAGAAATTCTAGGAGGAAAAATTTAAGATGTTAAATTAGATAAAATTTGCTGATATTGTAATAATGCTTTTTACTGTACTCACTACAGTTACTGGTGGGGGTACAGTTGTTATTCGATCTTCATCCTAAAGAGGATAGGAAAGAATTATTTGGAAGAGATAAAGAGATTGACTTTTCTATATCACAGTTATTATCAAAGAATTGGTTAATAATAGGCGGTCAAAGAGAGATAGGAAAAACTAGTTTAATGAAAGTGATAATAAACGAAATGAAGAAAAATTATGGATTTAAAGGTATTTATGTTAATCTTAGAGGAGTTAGAAATTTGAATTCCTTACTTAAGACAATTCTGTCAGAAATAAATAGTAGTAAACCTAGTTTTAAGATTTCTGTTAAGGTTAATTTCGTCATAGGTTCTGCAGGAATAGAATTAAAAAGAGGTGCTAAAGTAGTTAACAGCTTAATAGAACTTTTCAATTCAATTGAAGAAGACGTAGTAATAGGTTTTGACGAAGTTCAGGAGATTTCCCAAGCAAGTAAGCAATTCCTTGAAGTTTTGGGGAACGTTTTTGCCTCTAATCCTAAAGTAAGGTTCATATTCTCTGGTTCTTACATAGGAGTAACTAAGGCATTATCTAACCCTTCATCTTCATCTCCTCTTCACGGCAGACCACCTGTCTTATTAAATTTAAAGCCATTTGATGAAGACACTTCTAGGAATTTCCTCAAAAAAGGGATGGAAGAAGTCAATGTACATTTTGATAAAGATGATGAAGTAGTCAAAAAGTTGGACGGAGTTGTAGGTTGGCTAACACTCTTTGGAAATTTTTACGCTATAAGGAAAATAGACTTTGATTCCTCAATGGCCTACACTATTGAAGAAGGTAAGAAGATAATGATTGATGAATTTAAACATTTTCTTGAGGGTAAAAATAATAAGAAAATTTACACAACAATAATGAATGTGCTAAAGGTAGTAAATACGTGGAAAGACATCAAGAGAGGAGTAGAAATAAAATTGGGTAATGTAGACGATAAGGAATTGAGTTTGGCGTTGGAATCCCTTATTAATAATAATTTCATAGAAAAGAAGAAAGAAGGGGTTTACGAAATAGTGGATCCTATTCTTAGAGAGATAGATTATGATAAAATATAAAATAAACAAAAAATTCTAAGAATTATTCAATGAAATTACGGGCTTTCAATATTGAGCTCCAAGAGTAATGGATAATGGTCAGATCCTTCAATCTTTAACACTTCACAATTCTTAATTTCATTCTTTAACTCCGAGGAGACCAAGCAATAGTCAATTCTCATTGCCTTCCATTTAAATCTATAACTCCTCCAAGTAAATTCATTCTTATTAGGATTAACTAGTTTGTAAGCATCTATAAATCCTAGGTCATTAATCACGTGATTTAACCATTCCCTCTCTTGAGGAGTTAAAGCCGGTTCTCTTTCGTCCCAAAAAGATGAGTCCTTTCTATCTCTCACTGCATTAAAGTCACCACAAATAATTACGGGCTTTCTTTCTCTCAACTTCATCATGAATTCTTCCACGGTCTTATCGAACTTTATCTTAAAATCTAACCTCTTTAGTTCGTCACCAGCTCTTGGGAAATAAGAGTTAATTAAGAATAATTTCTCGAACTCTAAGGTTAAAACTCTGCCTTCTTCGTCAAATTCTTCAACGTTTAAGCCTTTTATTACGTTTATTGGCTTATAACGCGTTAATGTCATAACGCCGCTATACCCTTTTTTCTTTGCAGAGAAAGACTCTATTGTAAGTCCAGAAAACAGCAAGTCTAAAGGTAAGTCGGAAGTCCTTATTTCTTGTAACATAATCACGTCGTATTTTAAAACTTCGTCTAGGGAGCCTTTCCTAGTTATTGCCTTTAAACCGTTAACGTTCCAAGTTACTATTTTCACGATTATAAATAAAGCCTGGAAACTTTAAATAATGAGCAGTTATTAGCAAATGTGACTAACATTATTATCGCATCAGAGTATGACAGCATTATGATGGAAAATAAGCTTCAGATGATATTAAGATCGTTGGATAAAGATTTCATTATTTGGCTAAATCAGCAAATAATAAATGAAGACCCGTCCTCTACATTTGGTCTAGTAAATCCAGATAATATAGATGGAGCTATTTATTCCGCAATCTTTGACCTGGAGGAAAACCATAGTATAAGCAGAAGTTTAGCAGTTTTAATTCATCATATTGCCTTTGGCCATCCCTTTGCAGATGGCAATAAGAGAACTTCTTATGCATTATTACTATCAATACTTTCGAAATTATGTGAGAAAAACATTCTACTTGATGCAAAATTAGCTAAAAAACTTGCTATAACGATAGCTGAAATATCTGGAGAATCGGAAGATGAGGAGAAAGATATAGTAAAATTACAGAAGATTATAGAAGAAATCATCTCTACTTATTCTCCTTATACTTAGCAACGTAAAGAACTTCTCCATCTATTTTCAATATTCCAGATCTATCAAATTCTGCTAATGCGTCAAGATATTTTTTATACGTCTTAATTACAAACTCTGCTCTCTTATATAGGTCTCTGCGTATCTCCTCAATTTCTGCCTGATTAACTGTCATATATGATTGATTAGTTAGGAGGAATTTATACTTTTAGGAGCTCCTTCTTAGCCTTTTCAACCATTTCTTCAACGTCTGTAATATAACGTTTTACGGTATCTATATCTAATTTACCTTCATGAAATCCCCAAACGTGAAGAATATAAGCTGAAGACCAACCCTTTCTACTCCATTCCGTTAACGAAGCTACAGACGATAAATAATAAGTAAACCACCTGCCTTCCTTAGTTGCTAACTGATATTCTTTAGTATTAAGCTTCTCACCTAGTGCCTTTATTACCTCTTCTGCAGACTTATATGCCTTCTCCGAGGCTTGAATTATATCTCCGTTTTCAAGATATTTCTTTGCTTCATTAATGTATTTTTCAGCAATTTCAATTCTCAACTTTATTGAAATTGACGGATCTTCGCTTTTATTCCTAATAGCGTTTATTATAATATCCTCAACGTCAATTCCTTCTTCCTCAGCCTTTTTAATTAACTCCTCCACGAATGAAATTTAGATGTTCTGAAATTAAAGTATTTTCAGACCTTTGTACTCTTTAGAAACTGCGAGAAGATTTTATTGACTAATAACTCTTGTTAAACTTTTCTAACTTGAATAATGATATATACTCATGGATGCTTCATTAATTAAGTTACTTTCTAAGGAAAGTAAAATGAAACATGAAGAGATTGAGGAAAGATTATCATCAGCATCAAAAGCAATCCAATATGTCATTTCCTTTAATTACGAGGAAAAATATACCGAAAGCGTAACCTTATCTGGAAACTATAAATTCATTAGATTAAAACCGTTTAACAGGCTGTCCTTTAAAAAGGTCTTTCTATCAACTTCTTCGAAAATATTGGAAAGTCAAGTTAAAATGAACGCTGAAGGGAAAGGTGAAGTTAAGATCAAGGATTTGGGAAATTTTCAGAATGAAATAGAAATAACTTTTAACGGTAAGGGAAAAGAGATGGAAGTCTATAAACTGGAATTCAAAGTAGTTTTCACTAACGAGTTACTGAAAGATATTAAGAAATACCTTGAAATTCAGGAGAAGGTTTACGGTACTAAAAGGCTATTTTCAATTAATTTTAACGCTATGCTATCCCCTATCCTTAGATACCGCCAATCTTTATCCTTTCCAAGGTTGAAAGAGGCAATGGCAATTGAGGCAAAATACCTTAACAAGAAAGGTTTCCCTGAAAAATTTAAGGTTCTGGACTTCCTAAAGGTGAACAAGGGGCTTACAGAATTTTTAATAGATTTTCCAGACTTCGGCTACATAGGAATTATTTATGAAATCGAATAATACAAGGATTTTATTCTTTAACTTCGACTTTATATTATGGATTGTTGCTTTAACTACATAGGTTTCGTGAGGAGAGAAGATAATTCAGCCTCAAGGAAATCTATTGTTAAGATAGTGATTAAAGAGGAATACGTTGAAGGACTAAAAGGTGTCGAAGAATTCTCTCACTTAATAATTATTTATCATCTTCATCTCGCTAGCTCCAACAAGGGTTTAAAAAGAGTGAGAGGAGGAGTAGAGGTAGGAGTTTTTGCCACAAGGTCCCAGCATAGGCCTAACCCAATAGGGATTTCAGTAGTTGAACTAGTTAAGAGGGAAGGCAACGCCTTGTACGTTAAAGGAATAAACGCCTTTGACGGAACTCCAGTCCTTGATATCAAGCCTTATGACGAATGGGATTCAATTCCTAACCCAAGAGTGCCAGAATGGCACAAGATGGAAATGAGGTCACGGGTTACCGACTAAGTACTTCTCTATTTCCTTTAGAAGTTTCTCTAAATCCATTTTAACAAAATCTAATGAAGGGTAACTGCTCACTTCACCGCTCTTATCTAGGCCGTTATATTGGAACTCGTGAAGCTTTATTGCAATATCCGTGTAAGCCTCTATGTCATTATCTAATATTTTGTCCAATATTTGCGCCACACTGGCCATTTTACTCGTTGGCATAATGGCTACTATCCACTCAGCATAACTCACTGTCCTACCGTCCCTCATTCTCCTTTTTCCTTTAAAATATTTAGAGATCTCCTGAATATAATCTACAGATAAAGAAGCCAATAAGGCTTTCCAGGCTTGAAAAGCTTTACCTGCAGCGTTTCTATATAACCCGTCCTCTAAGAACTTCTTAGCCAGTTCAGCTTCATATTTTGCTTCAAGTAATCTATCCTTCTTATATTTATTATCATCTATCCAAGGTTTTGTTACTTCCACAAATAATTCTTAATAACTGCTAACTTTAAATGTTGTGAAAAATGTAGATCAACTTAACACTACTCCCTTATCCATCCATCTTTAACGCGTTTTAATCCTTTAATTCTCTCTAATACTTTCCTCCTCTTTTCCTCATAGATATTCAGCTTATCGCATAATAATTTACCTTCGTAAAAAGCATCTATTATCACTGTATTAAATTCCGCTATCTCTTTATCAACCTTTTCTTTTTTATAAAAGTGGAGTTCTATTGCATCAGTAGGAGGAAATTTCGGAAAATCTTCCCCTATGACTAAAAGGTCGTAATCGCTGTATATTTTGAAATCTCCTCTTGCCCGGGAACCGAATAATATCACAGTGTAATTTTTACTGCACAGGAAATTAACATAATCCTTGAACTGTTCTTCCTCTTCCTTGTAAATCTGTAAAAGGTCAGAGAATAGAGAGTATTTCTTCCATGCATCTGACACATTTCTCACCTTCACTCCTTCCTAATTCGATAATTTCTTCCTCTGGATACCTAGAGCCTAAGTATATATAAGATAAGTAATCTGCACAATCCAATATTTTATCACTCAAATTAATTTTCTTAACCTTCTCCACCTCCTTTAACAATCTCTTTATTGAATGGGTGTAAATAATAGCACCTGTGGCCTCTACTAAAATTCCTTTCAATTTCAGCTCTACAGCCATTTCGGAGTGAAAGCAAGCTTCAGGGTAATAGCCCTTCTCCAGCAGAAGATATGCGACTTCCTTATCCCTATCGCTCTTCTCGAACCATTTTGCCATATTTAAACATTAGAATCATAGATAAAAACTTCTATGCTCGAAATGACTTGAATGAAGAGATAAACAGCAAGTAGCGTTACTCTCTCATGCAACTTAGCCTACAGCATTATTTTACGGAGTTTTTCTCCATTCTCTCTAAATCAGACGTAACTATGCTATATAAAACGTCTAGCTTTTCATCCCACTCCTCTTTAAACCACTCCTTCTTTATATTGTCTAAAATACCTCTCGCTAGCGTAATTATATCGTGCAATACTTCTTCCTTATTTTTATATTTAGAAAAATCTGGATCAAAGCCGTTATATTGATAATCGTGAAGGAGAAAAGCTAAATTAGTTATATTCTCAACGTCCCGATAGCCTAACTTTGCCAGGTCAATGGAAATGCCTTTTAATGCATGAGTAGGTGCAGTATAACCTCTTTTTGCATACCACTCGTCTTTAGCCGATAGTTTATCTAGGTTTTTAGTTACTAAAGCTGATAACAAAGCTTTAACTGCATTAAATATTTTCCCAGCAGAATTCCTAGTCCTTCCCGCAAGCCACATGTTTATTCCTACGTCAAGATCATCTAACGTTTCTATAATCCTAGCTCTTATGTAAGCTTTTCTATCGATCTTAGGCGAAGATAACTTCTCTTCCATAATTTAATTTACTCCGTATAACTTAAAAATAGCTATGTTTTATGATTTTCTCTAACTAGGAATTTCTACATTAAATCGAAGTTATTTTATCCCTATAAAAAGTTAAGTTGTTTCGAAGATATACTTGATTAAACGCAACAACTTAACTTTTCCACATCCTTATAAAACGCTAAAGCAACTATCCTTAACGATTCTGCCACTGTAGGAAACACGTGAACTGTATCTATAATATCATCTATCGTCATCCTATGCTTTATTGCCAATGCTGCTTCGCCTATGAATTCTGCAGCGTTCTCAGCCATTACATGAACTCCCATTATCCTCTTTGAGCCTTTCTCCACTACCATCTTTATTAAACCCTCCTCTGCATCAATTATTTGAGCCTTTACGATGTCCTTCATCTTTACAGTTCTACTATCAAAATCCCCATCAAAGGAATTAAGCCCCACCCTTGCCAAATTTGGACGAGTAAATATCACTTGAGGAACACTAAGGAAGTCAATCTTCTTATGCTCTCCCTTAATTGCATTCCTCACTGCTATAGTTCCCTCATAACCAGCTAAGGCTTCCAACATCTTATCTCCTATTACGTCACCTGCAGCATAAATGTTGGGGTTAGTAGTCTGAAGCTCGTCATTCACTTTTATTCCTCCCTTCTCGTTTAGTTCTACTCCGGCTGAGGATAAATTCAAATCGACGTTAGGTTTCCTTCCGGTAGCCATGAGGATCTCATCAGCTTCTATGTCTCCCCTGTTCGTAATTACTAGCTTGCCACTTTCTCCTTTCTTTACCTCCTTAACCTTAACGTCGGTGATTACGTAAATTCCTTCCTCTTCTAACACTCTCTGTATCTCCAGAGAGATCTCCGGCTCCCAATCTGGGATAAGAGTTTTACTCCTCTGAAGGATTGCCACTTCAACGCCGAAATTTCTGTACATTTGAGAAAACTCCAATGCCTCAGCCCTACCGCCTATAATTACTAAAGAGGAGATTTTCCTATCAGGGTTTAGAGCCTCAACGTTAGTCCAGTACCCCAAGTCTTTTAATCCCGGAATTTCTGGGATAAAAGGAGAAGACCCGGTAGCTATAATGAACTTCTTACCTTCTATTACTTTATCTCCAACTTTTACCTCATGAGGAGAAATAAAGTGAGCCTTACCTTCTATTAATTCCACGTCATAATAACTGAGGACGTCCTCGTATTTCTCTTTTCTAGCCTTCCTTACGAACTGTCTTGTGTCCTCAAAAGATGAGAAAAAATCTCCTCCCTTTTCTCCTAAATGGAGTAATCTCTTTGAAGGAACGCAACCTACGTTTACGCAAGTACCTCCAATAGGGCCATAACCTATTAAAACCGGCTTAATTCCCAGTTCATTTGCCTCAATAAGTGAAGCGAAACCTGCAGCTCCGTAGCCTATTATTACTAGGTCTTTCATTTTAACCTGGCCTCAAATTTATCAGCGCAATGGGAACAGCAGAAGTAGTGCTTTTCTCCATTTATCACTCTAACGTAAATATCATCCTCACTTAGAGGTGCACCACATTGTTCGCATTTCAATTCGTTTTGGTTTATTCTTATTTTCATTTTTACTCAAACTTTCTTTACTCTCTTTTCTTAAAAAAGTTTTCTCATATGAACATATGTTCATATATACTTAATAACTAGTAGGAAGAAAAGAGATAGTAATGATAAACAATAACGAAAGCCTTTTACTGGAACTGGAGTCCTTCTTCTCTGCATTATCAGATAGGACTAGGCTGGAGATAGTCTTTTACCTACTAGAGAAGGGTAAAGCTACCGTTCAAGACATGTCTAGAGATTTAAAGAAGTCTCAGTCGTTAATTTCCCACCACTTATCTTGCCTAAGAAATTGCGGAGTAGTTAAAGTAGAAAAGAACGGTAAGTACTCAGAGTACTCCATTAACGGTGAAGACGTTAAGGAGATAATATTCATTGCAACTAGGCATGCAAAGAACTACGGCAAATCAATCCTTCTACATTTAGAGGATTATACTGATGTCGAAATTATTCATTACGGAAGAGAAGGCAATGATATAACTGAGATTGTTATTACACCTGATGGATTTGTAATACCATTTGAAACAGTTTATCCTAAGCTATTAAAAGATCCTAGTAGAGTAAAATATTTCTACAATGTAAGAAAAGATGATATACGTAAAGCCCTTAACAAGGAATATTTAGACACGATTAAGAGAATCGCGATGAAGTGGGAAGATTAATGAGGGATCTGACTTCATACTTAGTCTATCTAGATACACTACTCACTATGATAGGTGCCTTTGCCATATATTCAACGAACTTCATTGCTTATACAAATGCAACTCCAATCCTCGGCACAATCTACGGAATTATAATAGTTACACGGGGGCTTTTCCCACTATTTCTCCATAATGAAAGGCTCTTCAGAACATTACCGTTCATTCACTTACTGGCCTTATTCCTAATGGTCACTCTGGCCTTAATCTTCGACAACATTACGGTTTACCTCATTGGGATATCGGTTTCTTCCCTATTGGGTGTGTACACAGGGAGTTACGTATATAGTTTGGAAGTTACATGGTCTAAGCGCTTATCAGATCCCTCAAAGTTTTTCTCACTAATTTCTGGATCAGAGGCCCTAGCATTCTTCCTGGCCCCTATTGTTACATATTTGACTCAGAATAAACTAGTTTTCTTGATAATACTCTCTATCCTTACAGGCTTAGGATTCCTTTTTTTATTGTACTTTGCTTACCTCAATAGGACAGAAATTAAGCCGAAGTTCTTCGCTGGAGAACTATCATTAATCAAGAGAGCTAAGGCCCTTGCGACACTGGCAGCCTTCAACTGGTTCTTTCTATACCTCTGGATGGGAATGGTCTTTGAGCTCGGCGTTATGATGGGTATACCCAGCTCTCTGATACTAATAGGCGTTGAGTTAGAGACTGCAATTTACATGATTATCCAGTTTGTCATTAGTAAGAGGGGGATTAAACGTCTTGCAAAAATAAGAGTTGTCTCTGGCTTATTGGCAATTTACGCTTTAATAGTTTTTACTTTTATTTTACTTTCCTCCATGAATGTCAGTGTAGTCACGTTCTTTATATTGCTCATTGCCATAGCGGTTTCGAGTAGTCCGTTAGAGTCTCTCATAAACACGTTAGTCTCCTCTACTGAGTCTACTGAGAGCTCCACGGCAATAGTAAGCTTTAACTACATTGGGGGCGGAATAGGTTATATTCTAGCGTCATTATTACTCAAGTTTCTAGGTAGCTGAAAAAAGGATTACAACTGAAATAATCTCAGAGTTTAAGGTAATAAAATTACCTCTAAATAGTTTAGCCTTAACTCCACGTTTTTTATGTAATAGGGATCGCATAACTCAGCATTCTAATCTCCACGAAATGTCAATTTTACTGGATTTTGAATTTGATGAATGAACAAGCTATATCTAGAGGCTATACTGATCTTAATAACTCCTCTAACTCTTTCCTTGCTTTTTCTAATTTTTCGTTCCAAAAATCACTAAAATACTGGTTTAAATTGATTAACCACTCCGTTACCTCTTTCACGTCACTTATTACTTCTTCTTCATTCCTATAATCAACAAAATTTGGATCGAAACCATTGTACGAAAATTTATGCAAAGATAAGGCTATCCTTACTACGTTCTCTACGTCAATTCCCAGTTTCTTTAAGTCTTTTGATATACCTATTAATCCTGTAGTAGGTGCTGAATATCCTACGTTCTCATACCAATATTTCTCTTTCTCATTTTTTGATTTAATAATTTTTTCAAGGTTTTTTACTACAAGTGCACTAATTGCAGACTTAACACTTAAAAATGCCTTAGAGGAAGCGTTTTGTATCATTCCCCTTTGTAGCATTTCTAAGGATAGTTTACCTTCTATTAGGCTATCATATAACTTAGCGTAAATATAACCCTTAAAGTCCTTTTTATAATCTAGATAACCTTCCATAAATAAAGTGAGGGTAAACGAGTAAAAAATCTATAGTACTAGCTAGTAGTAGAGGTGCGACAAGATATACTAAATATATCCAATCGCTTCCTGCTTTGTGGATTACTCCAATTTTTCTCACGGTTACGTAGAACTTACTTTTAATTATACTGTTGATTTGCAGTGAGTCTATAGCCTTAGAAAATTCAACCAGAGCCCGCAAAGCAACGTTAACGCTTTATAGGATGTTAAAAGCCAGAGCTTCAATCGAAGGAATTTCTATAAGCGAGACCGTAAATGAAGCAATAAAACTTTTATTATTAAATAAGGAGTTGATAAGACGATGGTAATAAAGAGCAAGGAATTTTGGGATGCAGTAAATGAAGGAAAGTACGCACTATTCTGTGACGGAAATTTCATAGGTGGTTTTGAAAGCGAGGAAGATATGATAAAGGAAGCTAAAAAGTACAAGAAGTGTTATGCTCTAAGTAAAAAGTGGTTAACTGGAGAGGGTGAACTCCCTGGAGTGTTTTAATATAAATGAAGAGCCTATACTCACGTAAAAGTGACTGACCTTAAAAATTCTGTTGAGATAGATGCGTTAGTTGACACTGGATTTTCCGGTTGGTTACTTCTTAACTACGAAATTTATAAGAAACTTAACTCACTGGAACTTCCTATTACTAGAAAATATAGGGGAATTATAGGTAATGTTGAAGTTTACGTGGCCCGAGCAAATATTATCATAGGCAATTTAAATGTTGACGCGTTTATCGAATCATCTCCATACGTAGAAATGAATTTAATAGGAAGAGAATTATTGAAGAGATTGAACATTTGTTTTTATAGAATGAATAAAATATGTATAATGTAATAGCGAAGGAAATTCCTTTAATGCAGAAATTAACTTAAACCTATTCCTTATTATTATGTTTAACTAACTAAATGGCATTTGATGATAAGAACAGATTTTAACCCGGCGTTTAGATCATAAAAACTAGAAAAACTTTAAGATAACCACTTTCTATCCATTCTATTTACCTGCGAACTAGTTATACTCGGTCTTTTAAGAAACAGCCAGAAAAAGACTGAGTCAATGGGCATTAATTAAGAGATTATGCATTCTTTGGTCTTCTACTGTATAAGTATTTTCCTAGTGTTTTAAACCCTTATTTCCCCTGAGAACCAATAGTAATAAAGCTACAATAACAATTAATGCAATAAATGATATTATGAGGAATTCTCTAGTAGGGCTATGAGGATTATTATATAAGCGCGTAGAAATAATTGGATCCTCGCTTGACGTAAGATTATTACTTGTTGTTGTAGATGTTTGCAAATTAGTATTTGTAGAACTTACTGAATTATTACTCGTAGTATTATAGGACGACGACGAGTTATGAAATAATATCGTCTCACTTCCGTTTACGAATATTTTATGGTAACTACCATTTTCTACGTAAAATAAGTACTCAGCTTTAGGAATGTAAAACTCCTTTTCTCCATAAATAGGAATGCAGGACTTAACTAGGTAGGTTTTATTCAAAAGGAAGGTGTAATTTCCTACAACATCTACCGGACAGACTCTTGATCCTTCGACAAAGGTTGTGCAATTAACAAAATACCTTGTACTACCGTTAGGATATTCAATCTCCCACAAGCTGTTATAAGGAAATACTTTTACCGTGTTATTAAAAATGATGACGCTGGGTAACGCTAGATAATCTATGCAATATTCTCCATGAGAGTCGTTATACGTAACTAAGACGGCATTGCAAGGTAGTAAACAAACCTTACCGCAATACGCAGCCTCTCCAGTATCTGGGGCATTGCCTAAAATAATTGCAGGGACGTACCATTTTCCTTTATATAAATAAAGGGAAGAGATTTCAAGCTTTGTTCCTTTTTCTAGCGTTACTGTCTCTCCACAGCCATAACCAGCAATGACAGTACCTTCAAGGCCTCCAACTATTCCCCTATAAATACCTTTCAACGTTACGCAATGTTTGAAAGTATTAGTGCAATTTGATATCAAAAATACAATCTTAACGTACCCAGTTCCGTTATAGATTAAAGTAGTCAAGTTGTAAGTATTTCCAGTTAAGTCCGGGGTCATCACAAATATGTGGTAAATCCCGTAATAGCACAAGCTCGTCTCCCAAACAGGATTAAAGTACTTACCTATATACCACATTACGTTTTGCACGAATATTTGAGATGCATTTAGTCCTATGCAAAAGTTTTGTTGTATGCTAGGTATCTTACCGGTATAGTTTAGGCAATAGAACGTAATCCTTGCTGTTATTCCGCATAATTGGTATTGAAGAAATTCATATCCGTAATCTGTTGGGCCTATAAGTACAGCATGAAGAGGAGGATATAACAATAATAAAAGCGGTAACAATAGCAGGGCTAAACGCTTCATATATAATATATCTGACATGAAGTATTTATTCTTTGATAGAGTAATAGTCTCTTGAAAAATTTTCATATAAGTCCTTTTATTCTTTTGATAACTAGATTAGAACTTACTTTATTAGTTAAAATAGTGACTAAAATATCACCGAGTTCGGTAACTTTTTAACGTTTTTACAATATATCATAAAAACTATTTTAAATAGAAAAATTTATATACTTTCCTTTCTTTCTTAATTACATGCGAGGTAAGGCAATACTCGTAAGCCTTCTAATAACTTTCTTCCTCGGAGGGCTGGAATTAACTATTGCTGGAACAATGGGTTGTTTAATTTCATCAACTTTTCACTGCAAGGAGGTATTATATTTCCTCTTATTTTCCTACTTACTTGGGTCGGTAATAGGCTCTTTCCTTTTTGGATACCTTGTAGATAAGATAGGGAGAAAAAGAGCGTTAGAAATAGGATTATTGATATTCGTAATCTCAAGCGTATTGCTTTCTCTCTCATTCTCACCAATAATGGTTCTTTTATTACTCTCAATTCAAGGATTTGCTATAGGAGGTGATAGTGTAGCCGCAGGGCCTATGATTGTTGAAAATCTTCCTTATAGAGCAAAATCTTTTGTAATTATTTCCACAACTTGGTTTTTAGGAGATTTAGTTGCAGCATTTTTAGGGCTAACTTTAACTTCAATCTTCTCTTTTAATGCATGGAGGGTTAGCTTCGCAATAGCGGGAATTATAGTTATTCCATTCGCAATAGTTAGGTTCTTTATAGGTGAAAGTAAGGTTTGGGAAAACTACGGGCACAGGAAGGTAAAAATAAATAAGGGGATTAAACTCCTTTCAATTTTATTACTCGTTTCCGTCATAGATACGATAATAAGCTATGCCTTTCCTTTTGTTCTCTTGCCCGATTTCATTTCTCCTTATCTAGGTTTTTCAGCAATTCAAGGAGTAAAGTTCGTTGATGAGGCAATAATTTCAGCGACTCTCGCTTCAATAATAGGAGGATTCACCATAGTCACTTTCCTTATTGACAAAGTAAAGAGGAAAAACGCAATGATAATAGGTCATGCATACATGTTACTTTCATTTGTACTAATGGCTTTGGCTGTATTATTCAAAAGTTCCCTGGGTGTGATCATAATATTTGGAGTTCTCTCCTTCTTATCTCCTTTGGGTATGTTTGCAGTTTCTCTCGTTGCAATAGAAGCTTTTCCTTCATCTGTGAGAGGCAAAGTATACGGAATGATTTCAGGGATTTCGAGCATTTTCTCTGCAATAGCTCCAATCCTCATATTTTCCGTAGCTTCGAAGATTAACGTTGTAGAAAGTGTTGCTTTCCTTGCTGGGTTAGTTTCCTTAGCTTTAGCATCAATTTTTTCAATTTGTACAGTAAGAGGCACGGAAACTATGGAGGATATAGAGAATTTTTGGAATTAAGAGAGTTACTAAAAGTTTTTTATATTTCTTTTTCAAAGGTGTTATTTATGAGATTGTGCATAATTATTGCGATAATTTCCATTACCCTCATATTATTGGGTGATGTACTGTTACCATTCATTCCGCTAATAAGCTTCTATCCTACGTATGAAGGAATAAAATACAATAGCCTTTACCAAAACGGAGCAGAAATACAATACATAGGAATGACAGAAGTACTACTCTTTTCAAATCAGGAGTATGGGCCTAGAATATCACTCTGCGGATTTCTTTATGGTTATAAAATTATTCCAGTAGTCTGTAATTTTTGCATAGGACATTTGCGTATGGGTATTGCTTGTGTTAATAAGACTTGTATGCCTTTATATGGTTATTTTGTTCATTCTAATTTTAAGCTTGAATATTATTTCTCAATATTTAATTTAACGATATTAAGGGAAGATAATGCTTTCAGAGTATTTGATACGATATACTTGTTTAATTTTAGCTCCAAGGCTATTAAAACTATACATAGTGAAACTGAGTATATATTACTTCCTGAAAATATTACAGCTAAATTCACATTAAACGGTGATACTTTTAGCGTTAAACCAGTAAAGGTGCTTAAATACAATTTCACTTGCAATGAAGTACCCAATATCCTCTTTAAGAAACCTTCACACGTAAATCCGCAATTATCTTACTATTGTTTTACTCCAGATTTAGGATTGGTCTATACAACGTGGATCGGAGGACTACTTCATCCCATATTCTTTCATAGAAATGGTACATGTCTTTGCGCAATCTCCTTCAGTTTACCTAAATTTATTTACTTATGCAGATCTTCTATACCAGTATTGGATGGAATTATTATAAATTTAGTTGGTAATTTATCTTATATTAGCAAATACTGTCATCCTTATTCTAATGCATACTATGACTTAATAAACATTGTATACCACAATAGGAGATGTAATCCTTTAGTCATCTTAGAGCATATTCCTCAACATAAGTATTGTCAAGAACTGAAGTTTGCAATGGTAATGTTTTATACTAACGTTAAGCCTCCACTTAATCTAGCTAGCTGGTATAATTTTGGATATAGTAAGTATAGTTCAATTATTACGCCACTCTACTACAGCGGTGTAATAATTGGGGTTATAGGGTTAATAGTATTTGGAGGAATATGGTTGTATAGGTTAAAGAAGAAATTAGAAAGAGAATGAGTTCAAGTGAGTAAATTCTATTTTCTTGCACATTTCTCCTTCTTTCTTTTTTAAGTAATAAAATTAATGAGAATTAAGCTGTGATTAATGCAAAGAGGTATATCGTTCAAATTGAAAGTTAACTACCTAAAAATCATTAAGTTCTTTAATCGACATACGACATTCACTTTCAATTTTCTAAAATGCTTTTCATCAAAATGTATGGATCTCGTTTATATTATTATTTTGCATTATTACGTAAGCTAAACGTCATTAAT
>Ga0080003_1000835_pt1 | contig 18533 bp, 18 predicted proteins | sample JossMetagenome_FD_69206 | JGI IMG/M metagenome (GOLD analysis project Ga0080003, IMG submission 69206) | Hot spring microbial communities from Joseph's Coat, Yellowstone National Park, USA - JC2_E (SPADES assembly) (version 2) | ecosystem: Environmental > Aquatic > Thermal springs > Hot (42-90C)...
GGGGGCGGCAGGTGTTAGCCAACCGTCTCCTTCTCGACGGTCCCCCCGGGCCCCCTCACCGCAGCAGCTCCCCACCCGTCGCCGGGGGTTCCTTGCCACTACGGATCTCGGGAGCTCGGAGGCACCGATAAACTTATAAGTTGTGGCTTATAAGTCTTTCGGGGGATTCCCCAGATGACCTATATAACGCTCACGTTTCCGTTTAATGCCTGTTGCGATGTTGCGAGGAGGCTTTTGTCTACTGCGTGGTTGTTTAGGGTTGCTACGCATAGGTTGCTCAGTATTGCTAGGGAATTCCCCGTTCTCCCTGGTACTGACATTGGGTGGAAGAGCACTTTTAGGGGGATGGTCCATGAGGTCATCCCCAATAGGAGGTACGCTGATGGCGTGGTGGTGCTCGTTAGAAGTATCTATGAGTCCTGCAGGCAACTTAGGGTGGATTTTAGGAGCGTTGAGTTATCCAGCTGGCTCATGTTCCAGCAGGTCGAGCTTGAGTACCCGGCTAGGAACATCACCCTTAAGCCGGGTTATGAGTTCCACGTGACGACCGTGGATTATGGCGGAAATACCCACAGGGTCGTTGTGAAGCCCACAGTGCCGGGGAACTATGGGCTCCTCCTTGACAAGGTGTTGAGGGAGAGGCAGAGGTATACTGGTAGGGTGGTTTTAAGAAGCTACGGTATTGGGGGAGGTAATCTATGGGTTCAAGGAGAGGTACAGGTGACAATACCCATGGACTTCTACTACAGGCACATGGTTAGGTATAGGCGGAATGATGGAAAGCTCTATGGCGGTGCGGACGTTAACACCGATAGGATTAACCTAGCAATTATCGATGAAGATGGTGAACTCATTGACCACAAAACATTCTGGTTCAGTGAGGCTTCTAGGAAGGGTTGTAGTGGGCGTAGGGCTTGGAGTATTATCGGCATGAGGATTCATGAATTGTTGGATTATGCTTACAACAATGGTGTTAAGACCTTGTTCCTAGAAAACCCGGAGGTTCTTGGCAGGCTGAAGCTGATGTGGGCTAAGAGTGGCGATAGGGGTCATGGGAACTACAACCACAAGGTCATGACCTTCAGAAGCACAATCATTGAGAGGATAGCCCTAAAGGCACCACTATACGGCATAGAGGTCAAGTACGTAAACCCAAGGGGAACAACAAACTCCAAGGAACACGACGAAACAATGAAGAAACACGGACTAGACAAACACACAACATCAGCCTACTTAATAGCCCTAAAAGGACTCACCCACCAACAAAAATAAACACCACAAACAACCACGAAAACCAAAACTGCCCCTAATAGCTAATCATCACATTATACAACTCATTCTCAATTGCCTCGTATGCTGCTGTGGCGTATCTGATTGCCAGGGTCCTATCAAAGGCTGTTGGTGCCACGCCCCTTATGGAGTGGCCAGGGACAATGGCCCTTGTCTCAATGCCCGTAACCTCCTCTATTAATTCAGCTAACCTGTATCCAACATTGTTGGAGTGTGGGCTTTGACCTGCCGTAACAATATCGCCCTTAACCTCAACACCCTCGGCCACCACTAGTAGTGCGTAGTGCTTAGTCTTGTAGGTGTTGATTAACCTGTCAATAACCGAACTAAGGCTGAGCTTATATTCGGGTATTATTGTTGCGTCTGCCATTGTTGCTAGTCCTGTGTGTAGTGCTACCCAGCCCGCCTCCCTACCCATAACCTCCACAACACCAACCCTCTCATGAGACATCAAGGTAGTCCTAAAGGACTCAGAAACAGAAACAGCAGCATTAACAGCAGAATCAAAACCAATAGTAAAATCAGTACCAAAAACATCATTATCAATAGTCTTAGGGATGTGAATAACATTAATGCCGAGCTTAATCGCCTCATTTGAGGCCCTTAAGGACCCATCACCACCAATAGCCACCACACAGTCCAGGTTATAATCATTAATAGCCTTAATTAGCCTATCAGCATCACCATCATTGAATACGTTCCTCCTGGACGTCTTAAGCATAGTACCACCCATTGATATATATGGTAATAGGTCGAGGGAAGTAACCCTTCTAACGGTACCATCAATGAATCCTTCCCATCCGTGAAACACGGCGAAAACCTCATGCCTTTTCTCAGCTAGCCTTATGAATGAGTATAGGGCTATGTTTAAGCCCGGCGCATCCCCACCACTGGTTAATATTCCAATCCTCATGCTCCCTCACCCTTAGGAGTCATAATACTGCTTGCGTGGTTCCATATTTCACCTGCCACATTATTAATGCTAATGATTTTAGTTAAGTAAACCATGACCAGTTTTATTGAGTTAGCTCAATTTAACCCTTATGGTTATACAGTAATTATGGGTATTAATAAGTTTACTTGAGTTTACCCATCCCTCATTGGCTATTGCTCCTTCGGTGCTTTATTACGGATTGTTTAGAGTACTAACCTAGTGTATGGTGGTTTATTGTTATGCGTAATCATATATGCGATCTACATTGAATCGTTGATTTGCTAAAGATAAATACGTAATGCATATATATTAGCCTTATTGGTGAAGTTGTGCGTGGTTTCTCGGATAGGATGGGGGCTTTGAGGGAGTCCCCAACTAGGAGGATAGATGCCATAAGGGAGAGACTTAAGCGTGAGAACAGGGATATAATAGTGCTGTCCGCTGGTCAACCCAGCATTCCGCCACCGCCTGAGATTAGGGCCATGATGGCTGAGGAGCTGGCTAAGGAGAGCATGGACCTTTACGCATATACACCCAGTCAAGGCATAATTGAACTGAGGGAGGCGGTGGCGGAGGATTTGAAGAGACTTGGTTCACTTGATGTTAAACCCGACGATATAGTGATAACTGCCGGTGGCCAGGAGGCAATGTTTGCCACCCTAATGACCATACTGAACCCTGGTGATGAGGTGATATTAATGGATCCAACATACTTTGGCTATAAACCAATCATAGAGTACTTTGGTGGTAAGATTAAGAGACTGAGGTTAAGCATGGATGATGGCTTTAGGATAAACGTTGAATCCCTTAAGGAGCTGGTTAGCGATAAGACTAAGGCGGTGATCGTAGTAACGCCCGATAACCCAACGGGCTCCATAATTGATGAGGAGACGGCTAAGGCCATAGCGGACTTGGCTAAGGATAAGGACTTCTGGATTATTTCGGATGAGGCGTATAGAACCTTGATATATGAAGGTAACCACGTCTACATGTACAAGTACGCCCCTGACAACGTAATATCACTAAACACGTTCTCCAAGGACCCTGGCATACCTGGCTGGAGGCTTGGCTTCATCTATGGGCCCAGGGAGGTCATATCCAAGGTTAAATTAGCCGGCGAGGAGATGACGTACTGCCCGCCATCCTTCGCACAACGTTTCGTGACCACATACCTTAAGTCACAGGTTAGGTTAAAACACATTAAGTACGTGGTTGAGCAATACCGCGCCAAGAGGGACGTAGCCGTTAACGCCATTAAGGCTAATCTGCCCGAGGCTAGGTTCACCGTGCCCAAGGGCTCAATGTTCATCTTCGTTGACTTAGCCAACTACATAGATGATGGCGAGAAGTTCGCTGAGTACGCCATGGAGAAGTACAGCGTTGCCGTTGTACCGGGTAGCTACTTCAGCGAGCAATATAGGGCGGCGGTTAGGGTATCCTTCGTCTGGGAGAGCACAAACCGCTTGGTGGAAGGGATTAGGAGACTGGCTGAGGCTGCTAAGGCGTATAGGGGTTCGGGTCTGGTAAATGTTCTGTAGTTAAATGTGGATGGTTGTATTTATCTTTTTCATCCCCTCACTTTTCCTTCTCCCCCTCCCTCGGGCTTCATCGTTCACAGGAGCTCTTGGGGGTGACCAAGGCACCCCCGCATGCGCATGTAAAGTTTGTAGAGCCCTTAGCCAAATGTTCATTGCTCCCACGGTGTCTCTGTCGGCTATGAAGCTGCACTTCATGCAAATAGCAAGCCTATGAATATAAGTCAGCTTCCCACCGCATATTGGGCACACGCTTGAAGTACCCCTAGGGTTTACGATTACCACTGGCACACCGTACTCAAGGGCCTTTGATATTACTGCACGGTCAACCACAAAATAATTACAGTTGAAGTAGACGCAACAACGGCTAGGTGAAGCCATAAGCTACATGGTTGGGTTCAAGGCTTCACCTTGCTTAACAAGCCTGAATCACCAGCAGGTAAGGTTTTTATTAGCGCCAATCCACCTCTAATGGATGAGGCCAACATCCACTGCTTTAAATACGGCCGAGAAACTCGTGGCAGCGTTGGGTGGGCAGGTTTACCAATGCCCAAGCTGCAGATCAAACCTAACGGTGGAGTCCCAGGTTGTTAGGGAGAGGGGTAGTTACTACATTATTGAGAGACTTCTTAAATGCAGGAAGTGTAATGTTAGGATTAGGCAGACCATATACGTGAGTAGGATTAACTTATGAACAGTAATTACCCTAAAACCTATACGATTCGCGTACAATCCCAATGACTTAGCGCTGCTTTGGAAAATTCACTCTATTTCTTTTAACCCCTATCATGAACCTTTCTTACTCCTCTTCCCATTCCTCGAACTCCTCCTCCTCGAACTCTTCCCACTCCTCCTCCGACTTATATATCGCAGGTTTGTTGCTCATCTTCTGCTCTTCCTTAATCATGAGGCAAGGAGGACCTCCGAGTTTATAAGTATTCACCTTATTTTGGGTTAACAGGCTTACATATATTACTCTAAATCAGTCGCTTATTGGTTTTAGACTTGGGTCAAGCTCCACAAGTACCTGTCTTCTTATCGGTCCCTCTATAAGTAGTGCCCTACTTCTACTGCCCATCATGTGGGGTGCTAAGCCAAGTCTAAGCCACTCAACCTCACTTTGATTAAGCCTAAGATGACTCATTAATTCCAGTATGTACGAGTCAGGCCCACCCATGACTAACACTAGGGGTATGTTTTGGATAAGGGTTGCTGAGACGTTGGTAAGGGTTTGCGTTATTAGCATTACACCTAGGCCGGACTTCCTTAGCCCCCTTACGTAGAGCTCCATTAAGCCACTACCCATGACGTAGTACGCCTCATCAACCACAAGCACATTACTCAACCTAGCCCTCCTACCTGCAAACATTGAGTATAGGTAAGCCATAACCTGACTCATGGCGAAGGCCGTTAACTCAGGGTTAGGTAATATTGACCTGAAGGATAATATAATGCCGCTTAGCAATTCCTCCTGCTTAATGAACCCCCTCCTACCCAGTTCACTTGATATTAAATCATATATGTACGACAATTCAATACTTAAGGTCCTCTTGGCAGCATTACTGAAGACTAACCTAAAGTCACCATGCCCAATAACACTGCCTAAGTCGCTTAGCAGCGTATCTAGGTCTTCTATACCGAAGGACTCTGATATAGACTGAGCTATCCTCAACGTAGCATCCTTGATGTTACGGATGTTGGGAGGGCTTGTGAAGTTCACGAAACGCTCGGAGACATCTACGACAGGTAAGCCTAGGTTCGAGTACTCTCCATGAGGATCAATAACTACGATGCCCATGCCCATTTTAATCAACTTGGCGAGTATGGACCTAGCAGCCCACGACTTACCCATTCCAGTGGGGCCGACAAGCAGCATGTGGCCTGCTGGCAGTGAGTCAAGGTCAACCTCAACGGGTTTACCTAGGCTATCTTGACCAATCCTAATAACCCTACCATCATTAGTTAGGCTGAGCTTACCACCGGTTAGTGGGATGAAGACTGCGGCATCGTGGGATAACCCACTTAGTAGGAATTCTCCAGGTGCCCATAGGGCATATGAGGCCATCCTACTCTTAATGGTACCCATGTGGTCCACGTCACTATTGCTAAGCAGGAGTATCCTCAACGGTAATTCCCCTGACGTTAACCTATCTATCACATTCCTCCAATAGAGTAAGCCAGGATAACTCTTACCCCTCTCCTTAACCACAAGCGACTCCGAGGCCTTATGATACTCCCTAGCAGCTAATGAAGACAATTCACTATTTCCAGAAATAACCAACGCATATTCACTCACAGAGTTATGAAACGCCTTGGCGAGCAGATAGACGTCGGTTTGGGTTACCTTACTGGTCATTAAACCATTCCTGGTGCTAATCCTCATGAATTGAAGCCCACCATTAACCATAACACCACCACTAATGTAGTACCAGACAACCACAGCCGCATAGGTAATCCAAGGTATTACACCTAATGCGCCGAACAGTGGTACAAGAATTAGTGGTGGTGTTAATACGGTTATCAGGCTACTGATTGGGTACTGTAGTTGATTGATTATGGTTTTTAATTCATCACCCTTAAGCATCCTCACCATGAAGTAGTCCCCAAGCACCTTAACTACATTAGCCTGGAAATCCCTAAACCCACTAAACGGTGGCTCATCAAGCATCGATACTCTGGCAATCTTCCTACCACCAGTAACCATGAAGGTTACGTAGCACTTGTCACATAGGTTTAGCCTTAACAGCATCTCATCAATGAGGTTGGTGAATTTATCCTCACCCAGCCTTAGTAAGTCATGTAGGGGCTCTATCAACATGAAGGAGTGAACTAATTTATTAACTGGGTCATATACGTAATTATCCCTAATCACCAATTGGGGTTGTACGGGATGCCTTATTGATAGGGCTAATATGGCTACGTCCTCCCTAAACGCCAGTATTATTACAGCCAATGCTATTAACGCATACCTAGTTACAAAGGATGATATTACGGTGATTACTGACGCTAATGCCAGCAGCTTAACCCTGGTGTTGAAGTTCATATTGACCTTGGTAGGAAATTCCACTTAAGCATCCTGAATGGCTTATGTTCACGCCTACCACCATTAATAATGTCCTCAGCCTCATTGATACTTACCTTAAGTTCGCTGGCTATTACCTGAACTACCTTGGTCTTATCAAATGCGCCGGTGGATATGTACCTAGCTAACCCCTCCTCGTCATCAGCCAGCGCCATTAGGACAACCATGTTTAACCCTCTGGCTTTACTTGACTTAAGCAGGTTAACCACGTCATACCACCTATACCTACTCAGCAGTATCCTCAACCTACTGATACACCATTGCCTCAATTCGCCGCATTCCCTAACGTAAACCATGACTTCCCTAGGTGGTTTATCGTCATTAACCCTGTATTTGCGTATGCTGGCTTCCTGCGTTACCTCGTGGTTTATTAGGGCGTTGAGACCGTTATTGATGAGGCTGCTGTACTTGGTTATGCTTCTCTTCACCATACTGACCACACCTACTTAACCTAAACCTTAACCAGACTTTTATGAAGTCTGCTAGCCTTGAATTGTACTTACCCACCTCAATGCATATGTCGTCCACTGTGACCTTATCCAGTATCTTGGTCACCAGTTCATCATCCTCGCCGAATATCTCCGTGAAGTTCTCGAGGAGTTCAATGGCTATGTCAGTCTTACTTCTCTTAACCGGTACCGGTTGAATGGCTTGCTGCGGCTTATCATCATCCTCAGTTATTACCCTCCTAATCCTATCAATATCCTTAATCATCTAACCACCCCCATGTACATGCTCACCTGGTTAACAATATCCCTAGTCAACTCCTCTAGGGATTTCCTGAAGAGGAAGGCCTCCTTGTACTTAACAGCCAATTCCCCCTTCAATGTAAGCGCCATGGCCGCTGGGTCGAGCCTAACCAGGTACACCTTACCCCTTATCACGTACCTATTAGCCTCCTTTGGGTAACCGTCGAAGTATTCGTGGTACTTATTCACAATGACGTTAACTACAGCCTCATCATCAACAACCTTGACCAGCCACTTGTATAGCTCACTCAATATGCTTGAGTAAACATGGCCTGGCTCAGTGACCACGTTAACTATGTCACTGTAGTAGACTAGGAGGGGGTACAGTGGGCCGAGGAAGCTTGGGTTTGACGGTAGGTCTATTAGCAGTATTGATAAACCATTCTTAGCCAGTAGAGCAACCATGTTAGAGATCCTGTTGGCCATGGCTTCAAGGGGTATTGAGAACATTAACCTAGGTATCCTAAGGCTCTTAAGTGAACCTGGTGGTATTAACTTGACGTTGGGCTCTTCCTTGGACTCAAGTAGACTGAACTCTGATCCGTAGGCCACGTAGTCTATGAAACCAGTGTTATCGTCGGTGTACTCAACTTTATGAAGCATGCTGGCGGTTACGTTACCGTCAAAGCCCAGGTCAAGTATTGCCACTGGTTCATCGATCATGGAGGCCATGTTTGCCACTATGGTGCTCTTACCCGTACCACCCTTTGGCCCGCTGATGAAGGCCACTGAGACTGTTAATGGCCTTAGGCTTAAGCCACCTAAACTCATCACAACCTCAGCTTTAATTAAACTGATTACTAGCACGCATGTAGGTGTATGCCGAGAGTAACAATACCCTACATCAAGTCTAAAAATACCTAAACCCTAACCCTTAAGGTTGGGTTCACTTGTAATGGGCCTTAAGGTCACTGTTGAATGGTAAATTAAGCAGGTCCTCAATAACCTCCCTGGCCTGCTCATTACTCCTAGTCCTTGGATCATGCATAAGTGCCTCTATTAGGAGTCCCTTACTACCGGCCAGGTAAGCCTCAAGCGCCCTTTCCGTTACTGATAGCCTGGGGTACCATACGTAGGGGTACATTCTACTGGGTACGTTAACTATGGGTTCAGGCCTGATGTTGTTTCCCGTGACGTAAACTGGGGCCTCCACTATGGCATCACTTGGGAGCCTGGGTAGTATGCCTAGTTCATTCGGCACGTTGAGTATTATCCTCCTCTCAACGCCATTAAGCACACTATCGATGAAATCGACGATATGCTCCCCACTCTTGTTGGGTGGATAAGCCTCAGTGGCCTTGATGCTTGGGTTGAAGGCCGTCTCCTCAAGCCTCCTCTCATTCTCCTGGTTAAGAAGCATCCTAATACCCCAACCAACCTCTGAATCAATACCACCCACTGGACCGTACCAGTATATCTTGGTTTTGAGATCCCTATGGTACTTCCACGTACCACTCCTGGCCGTATCACCCAGTGGGTACAACCCGTAGGTCCTGTACATGTCCACTGCCGCCCTGCTCAGCGTCTCCTCCCATGGCCCTGGTACGTAATTGGCCCAGAATTCCTCAGCCCTCTTCTCAATCCACTCGTCGATGAGGTGGTACGCGTCCTCACCATTATACCTGAACCTGGTTAGGAAGACCACGTGGTTTAACCCAACGGCCTGCCACTCAACCTTACTCATATCCAGTTTAAGGGCCTTGTTAACCAACTGCTCAACGCCGTGGGTGGCCCCGTGGCAGTAACCCACCAGTTTAAGCTTAGGGTAGAGCCTGTGTATTAGGGTTGCCGTTTCGAGGACTGGGTTTGAGATTTGAATCATCCACGCGTCCCTGGCAACCTCATCAACTATGCTGGCTATGTTTTGGGCTACTGAATACTGCTTATAGCCCATTAAGGTTGGGTAGCAGCACACCATATTCCACTCCGTTGCATCAACACCCCTGTAGTAGCCATGCCTCTCGGCGACATCAACCATAACCCCCCAGTGGTCGTACCCTATTGCGAAGGCTAGGTTAAGTACGAAGGATGAACCCTCAATACAAGCCTTAGTATCCATAGTCCTCTCAACGTTTATGGGAACCTTCAACTCGCTGAAGTACTTTAGGGCCAGTTGATAAGACCTAGCCAACCTATGCTCGTCAATGTCCATTAACGTTAAGGTAACTCCATGTAGGCTGGGTGTTAGGGCAAAGTCCCTTAATAGGCTGGATATGAATGCCTTACTACCTGCACCTATAATACATACCTTAACACCCTTTACATTAGGGTTAATTGATTTTCCGGAGGAGGACCCCATTTGCCAAATATAGGTTGTTTGCTTTTAAGCATTAACCTAAATGCTTATAATCTTTGAAGGGGATAGTGACTCTATGGATGAGCCTAGGGTTAACTTAGCCTGGTTATACGCAATAACCAGGTATGGTTACCCACCGCGCATAGAGGACTTCTACTCCTTCATAAGGGATGCCGTTAGGCTTGGCTTTAGGGCTATTGAAATTGAGGTTTACGGTGAGGATAACCTGAAGGCTGTTGAGGGAGAGAGGGTTAAGTTGAGGGATTTCGTGGAATCCAACGGCCTGAGTGTTGTTAACGTGGCTGGTATATTCCCCCAGCTACTCTCACCCATTGACGGTGTTAGGGAAAGGGGGCTTGAGTTGTTTAGGAGGAGTGTGGAGTTGGCCACCTTCTTCAACGCTGGGTTAACCCAGACAGACACCTTCACCCCACCCATTGAGTTCATTGGTAGTAAACCATACTCAACTGGGATAGTCTTTGCAGAGAGGTATAGGGTTAAGATACCAGTGGGCTTCTCGTGGAGGGGCTTCTGGGGCATGCTGGTTAAAGTCATGAGGGAATGCTCCAAGGTAGCCCTCGACCACGGCTTGAGGTTTGCCATTGAACCTAGGGTTGGTGAAACCATAGCCAATAGCGACGCCATGCTTAGGCTAATAGACGAGGTCGGTATGGATAACTTCGGGGCTGTACTCGACGTTGGACATCTTAACGCAGCCAAGGAACTCATACCGTTATCCATAGAGAAGCTTGGGGATAGGGTATTCTATGTCCATGCCTCGGACAACGATGGTAGGGATAACTACCACTGGAGCCCAGGCAGGGGTGTTGTGGACTGGGACTCCGTCTTTGAGGAGTTGAGGAAGTTCAACTTCAAGGGCTACATAGCCATCGACGTCGGGGGTGGTGATATAAGGGACAGGCTGGATGATGAGGTTGTCCAAGCCAGGAGATTCATTGAAGACATAGGTGCTAGGTATGGGTTATGGTGAAGTAAAGGTAGCTTATGCAGGGGCTATTTTAGTTTTTCATAATTATTTGCGGCATTTGTATTTATTGGCATCTGAGACCTCTTAGTGCTATGAGGTAGTTGGTTTTAAACCTAGCCTTAGTACCTTAACTGTTGTGACAAAATGGTCAAGCCTCGCCCTTTAGGGCGGGGTCACCTCACTATGTGGGTCTCATGCAATGGGTTTATTAATCTCTGCTTTACTGGGGTGTTTAATAACCCCGCAATAGGCGGGGTAACCATCGAGACCCCCAAGGTGAAACCCCACCCCAACAAGGCAGGAAGGGGGTCATTCTGGGTTTCCGAGACCTGTATGGCTAGGAAGCCCTGGCGATGGGCAGGGAGCCGCTACGGTGAGGGGCCAGGAAGACCGTCAAGAGGCAGCCCGATGGCAAAATCACGACTGCAGAGAGGTGGTAACTGTTAAATAGCTATTCATAGCTGTTAATCGCGATGTTTAACCCTAATGAGGTTAAGAGGATGCTTAAGAGAATGGGGATAAACGTCAATGTTAAGGATGTCAACGCCTCAAGGGTTATCATTGAGCTTAAGGATGGTGGTAACCTGGAGCTAAGTGACCCAACGGTTGTCCTCCTTGAACTACCCGGTGGTGTACTGCTTTACCAGGTTCAGGTTGATAAGAGGGGTGTTAAGGTTAATCAACCCCAGGTGACGCCTAAAATAGTGATTAAGGCCCAGGAACCCAAGTACAGTGAGGATGACGTCAGGTTGGTTATGGATCAGACTGGGGTTAGTAGGGAGGAGGCCATTAAGGCCCTTGAGGAGGCTAATGGGGACTTAGCCGAGGCCATACTGAGGATCCAGAGGTCTAAGGGACAGGCTTAGGTTAACTGAACTTAGCGTAAGTGCAGTATTCACGTAGGGGGCAGTGGCTGCACCTTGGCTTACCCTTAAGGCACCACACCTTACCGACGGTGACAATGCCCGCGTGGAATAGCTTATACTCGTAAAGCCCCCTCGGCAATGCACCCATCAACCTACCCCTCAACTCCTCGTAACCACCGTTAAAGGCCTTGTCAACCCTCCTAAGGACCCTAACTGTGTATGCCGACACTGGGATTGTTAACCTATTCAGTGCGAAGAGCATTATTGAGTCCGCAGTCTCATAGCCTATTCCCTCAATTGAGAGTAGGGATTGCCTAACCTCGTCATCGCCCATGCTGCCCAAGGCCTCCAAGCCGCCCATGCTTACCACACGCCTAGCTGCATTAATAACCCTCCTAGCCTTAGTGGACCTGAAGTTGATACCCGTCAGCATGTTGGCTAGCTCACCGTAGCTTAGCCTAGATACTTGCTCCAGCCTACTTAGGCCTAGGCTCCTCAACTTAGCCATAACCCTGGTCACGTTATCCCACCTGGTTTGTTGAACAAGCATTGCAGATATGAAGACCTCGTCAGGGCTCTCTAAGCCACCCCACCACCTGGGTGACTGGGGTTCGCTGATGAACCAGCCGTTCTCAGCCAGCGTACTGGCTATGCCCTCAAAGGCCTTGAGTAGACCCTTGATGCTGAACATTCAGGCACCCGCCCATTAGGGTGCATAGGGCTAGTGTTAGTTGGCCAATGTTACCAATATCATATTTGACGGGGGCGACGTAACTCACGTTACTGCCTTCAACCCTAATGTCCTGGTCTGAACCATCAACGGCAAGCATAACCCTACCGTCAATGTTAATGAAGTCGGTAAGCGGCTTAACCTGTGGGCTTGGCCTCCTGATGACGAGCACGTGGTCTGGCTTAAACAAGTCTAAGGCATCCCTAATGGTTGGGAGGATTATTAGGCTTGAGGAGTATTTAAGCGAAATCTTAAAGGCCTCCGGAACCCCCTGCTGGGCCGCTGAACCATACACGTGTGTTAGTACCAGGTTCTTCACGCCAAAGCCGTAAACCACCTTGGCGAACTCCACAACCCTAGCCACACTTGACGTATTATCCACGAGGACTATCAACTCCCTCATCACCCAACCCACCCCATTGGGTGTTTTTAAACAAACTCATGCGTTAACTAGCTTAATACCAAACCTAGTATTAACGGTTAAACTATATGGTCAATATATTGAATTACATAACCTACCTACAGAAACATTATTAAAGGTAAGAAACAGGCTAAAAAGCTATGATTAAATTCCCAGGCGACTTCAAATTCGGATTCTCAACAGTTGGCACACAGCATGAAATGGGCACTCCTGGATCCGAGTTCACGAGTGACTGGTACCTGTGGCTCCATGACCCAGAGAACATTGCATCCGGCCTAGTTAGCGGTGACCTGCCTGAGCATGGGCCAGGTTACTGGGATCTGTATAAGCAGGACCATTCAATAGCCAGGGACCTGGGCCTTGACGCAGCCTGGATAACCATTGAGTGGGCTAGGATATTCCCAAAGCCAACATTCGACGTTAAGGTTAAGGTTGATGAGGATGGTAAGGGTAACATAACTGGTGTCGAGGTTGATGAAAAGGCTATAGAGGAGCTCCGCGGCCTAGCCAACTTGGCTGCGTTGAATCACTACAGGGAGATTTTAAGCGACTGGAAGGCTAGGGGTGGCTTTCTAATAATCAACCTGTTCCACTGGGCAATGCCGACCTGGCTCCATGACCCAATAGCGGTTAGGAAGCATGGACCAGATAGGGCACCCTCAGGTTGGCTTGATAGGAGGGCTGTGATCGAGTTCGCTAAGTTCGCGGCCTTCATAGCGCATGAACTGGGTGACCTAGCGGACATGTGGTACACCATGAATGAGCCTGGGGTTGTCATAACCGAGGGCTACCTCTACGTTAAGTCAGGTTTCCCACCAGGCTACCTAGACCTCAACTCAATGAACATAGCGGCTAAGCACCTCATTGAGGCCCATGCAAGGGCCTACGATGCCATTAAGGCGTACTCCAAGAAGCCCATCGGCCTAGTCTACTCCTTCGCCGACTACCAACCATTAACCCCCAATGATGAGCCAGCCGTGGAGGAGGCCAGGGCCCTCGACTACTCATTCCTCGACGCACCAGTTAGGGGTGAGTTGATGGGTGCGGTTAGGGATGACTTGAAGGGTAGGTTGGACTGGATTGGGGTCAACTACTACACTAGGGCAGTGCTAAGGAGGAGACAGGACACAGGTAGAGTGGCAGTGTCGGTCGTGGGCGGCTTCGGCTACTCCTGTGAGCCAGGTGGCGTGTCTGGTGATAAGAGGCCATGCAGCGACTTCGGGTGGGAAATATACCCCGAGGGCATGTATAACGTCCTAATGAGACTTCATGAGAGGTATAGGATGCCCATGTACGTCACTGAAAATGGCATTGCCGATGAGCACGATAGGTGGAGGTCATGGTTCCTGGTATCCCACCTATACCAGGTGCATAGGGCCATGCAGGCTGGAGCTGATATTAGGGGTTACTTCCACTGGAACCTGACTGATAATCTTGAATGGGCCGCAGGCTATAGGATGAGGTTTGGGCTTGTTTACGTGGACTACAGCACCAAGAGGAGGTACCTGAGACCAAGTGCGCTGGTCATGAGGGAGATTGCAAGGCAAAAGGCGATACCGGATTACCTAGAGCACTACACAAACCCACCCAAACTTGGTTAAGGCCCCTTAAAGCCCAGCTAGAGGATTCATGTGGAGTTCACTTGGCCTTAAAACCCTGAAGGCCTCAGCATACCTGCAGCCAGCGGCCTCACCGAGCTTTGAGTGAAGGGTTTCAATAATATTAAGCAGTTCATCGCTGAACTGCGTCCTGTGAGCCCTCAGGGCCCTCATCTTCCTATCCATGTAATCATCAATACACACCAGCGCATTGGGCTTGGCCGTGGCACCCAACGCCAGCATGGGTGGCGGGGATTCAACCCTATACTCACTTACGATCCTCGGTATGCCGTGAAAGAGGACGGCTTGCATAACGGCTAGGCCGGTGTTGACATGATCTGGATGAGCTTCGTAGGGTAGGTGAGGATCAACTGTGAGCACCAGGTTTGGTTTAAAGGACCTGGTGACCTTAATCAAATCCCTCCTAAGTAGGCTGGGTTCAGGGACCTCGGAATCGATGTAGTTAAGGAATTCAACATCCCTGACACCAATTATGCCCATGGCCTCCAACTCCTCACGCCTCCTAATCGACATTACTTCATCAGGTGTGTACTCCATGGAACCTATACTCATCCTGTCATCACTAACCACGACATTCTTAACAACGGAACCCTTATCAACCATCATTGATAGGTATCCGCCAGCAATAACCTCAATATCGTCTGGGTGAGGTGAGATGGTAAGGATCCTACTGGCCGATGTCAACACCTTAGTTAACTCTGGGTTGACCGTAATTCCTTTAATGTAGGTGTTTAACCTATTAAGGTCAATCATCACCAATCACATCCTATGGTAGGTTACATCTATCGTAGTGTCGCTAACCTTAAGTTTACTAACCAGTGGCTGTAATTCATCGGCGTGCTCCTTAATCTTCTCAATGGCCGCTACAACCAGTTCAAGGGCTTCCCTCGGGGCTAGTAGGAGGTGGTGGGGTAGTACAAGCTCCCTCCTGGCAAACTCCTCAGCACCAGGTAGGTTAAGCTCCTCGTAGTTGGGCATCCTCTCAAGTATGTACCTCGGCACTGACTTGGCTAAGTTCTCCCTCTTAAAGGCCGGCTGCCTATACAATGGTGGGCCGTAGGATACGCCCACCGGCACACCCTCAGCCCTAAGCGCCTCTATGAAAACCTCCTTCGGTATGCCGTTAAGCTCCTCCTGCCTGTAGAGCATAACGAAGTAGTAGTAGCCCCTGGTGGTAACCCTATCATCAGGCCTGGTTGGCTCCACAACATCAGTCCTCTTAATCATGTCAGCCAGTAGTTTACCATTCTCATGCTTAACCTTAACCTCGCTGGGCAGCTTCCCTAACCTTGAGAGTAGTAGGGCTGCCTGGATTTCACTAAGCCTATAGTTCGAACTGAGTATGTAGTGGATGTACCCGGGCTGCCCAATAACCCTACCAATATTGTGTATCAGCCTAGCCCTATTAGCCAATTCATCACTGTTAGTTAGCACAATGCCACCCTCACCGGCAGTTAGTGACTTACTTTCCTGGAAACTAAATGAACCCATGTCGCCAATCGCCCCAACCTTCTTACTCCTCCACTCAGACCCATGCGCATGGGCAGCGTCCTCAATGAGGTATATGCCATGTCTCTTAGCTATCCTAGTTAACTCATCCATGTCGGCTGGGTAACCGCCGAAGTGGACAGCTATTATAGCCCTAGTCCTCTCATTAATCAACTTCTCAACGGACCTAGGGTCAATGTTGCCTGTCTGTGGGTCAACATCAGCGAATATCGGTATCGCACCAACCTCAGTTACGGCTGAGGCCGTGGCTATGAATGTGTATGCCGGTACAATAACCTCATCACCTAGGTTAAGCCCAACCCCAATGGTCTTAAGGGCCAGCTCCAGGGAGACTGTTCCATTGGCTACTGCAATACCATACTTAGCGTCATGATACTTAGCAAACTCCATCTCAAAACGCTCGGCATAGGAGCCTTGGTAAAGCCTACACCACCTACCACCCCTAATAGCCTCAACCACAGCCCTGACATCATCCTCATCAAAAACAGGCCACCTAGGAACCAAATTAACAAGGTCCTTAGCAACAGGCTCCCCACCATTAATAGCCAGCTTAACCATAAGGCCACAGCATTTACACCTTTTTAAATGTGTAATCTTAAATACATTAAGCTCTTAAATAAATATTCTATATATTAATATTCAATAACTATTTAAAAGTATTTTTTATAATGTCGATTGAATGAGTGAGAGGAGGTAGGGTTAAGCTAGTTAGGATATTTAGTAAGATAGTATTTAGGCATGTTTACAGGGTCGTCGCACCAACATTGCTAACATACGCAACAATGGATCTAGGGACTGTCGTCTTAGCATACTCCGCATTATCATTCCTAGGATTATCCGTTAGATTACCATACCCAGATTGGGGTTACATGATACAACACTTGACAAACCTTGTCCTTTAGGGTGGGGTTGTCCCGCTTCGTGGGTTTTTGGGTGGTATGTTTATTAACTCTGGTTCTATTTGTTGTTTGTGCCCTCCCTCGGTGAATTAACTAGGGATTTGTGGGGGCTGGCGTCGACTTCAGCCGGGATACCGGGGGAGGCGTCTACGGGATTGAATTCAAAAATACGAGAACAAATGTGATTCGTCTTTTTACCAAACGGTTTCCAAGAAAGAAAACTCAGGAGGTTGGCGAATATCTCTGCTAAACTCTTCAATGAGTTGAATTACGAGAGGAGGCAACAATTCTTCAATCACCAGCGTGTAGACTTCAAGGGTACGTGGGTTAAGTATTATGGGAAGTATAAGGGTTTGCTTGGTGTTAATGCACAAGCCGTAATGCAGAAGAACAATGAGGCTTGGAATGCATTCCTCCACCTGCTGAGGCTGAGGAGGGAGGGTAAACTATCACCCTTCATGAGGCGTGTTTCACCGCCTGGCTACTGGAAGGATGAGGCAACTGGAAAGAGAAAACTGATACTAGTTGTTAGGCAGGATGGGTACATTGTTGATGTTGAAAGGCATGTTATTATCCTAAAGGATTTTAACATGGCTATTAGGTTTGCTGGTAGGCTTAGGTGGTTTGGTAGGCAGGGTAGGCTTGAAATACACTATGATGAGGCTAGGAATGCCTGGTATGCATGCATACCAGTTGAGGTTGGTGTTGAGGAGGCTAAAACGGGTAGGAGGAGTAGGCGTATTGTGAAGGGTGAGAGGGGGTTGATTCAAGTTGAGAGGCCGAGGGGTAGTAGGGTTGCATCGATTGATTTAGGCATCAATAACCTGGCTAGTGTGGTTGTTGATGACGGCACTTGGCTGCTTTATAAAGGCGTTAGGGCTAAGGAGGATTACTTCTACCTACAGAGGCTAATCTCGAGGATTCAATCCCTTAGGGACACACTCAAGGGTAAATTGCTGAGTGACGCAATCGATGAGTTGAACAGAGAAGTAAGGAGGCTTCATGGAAAATTGAGGAGGAGGCTACTCCACCTCTACAGGAACCTTGCAAACCACCTAGTCAAGACGCTTCATGAACTAGGTGTATCAACCATCTATTTAGGCTACCCATTCAACATCACCCAGAATAAGGGTAACAAGTTCACCGTGAACATGTGGTGTTATAGAAAGCTCATGGAGGCCATTGAGTTGAAGGCACAGGAGTACGGCATTAAGGTGTATGAGGTTGTTGAGTACAACACATCAAAATACTGCGCATTCCACGGTGTGGAAGTTAAGAGAAAACCAAGGGGAGTAGTCAGTTGCCCATTTGGGCATAAACTACACAGCGACCTAAACGGAGCCTTGAATATCATGAAGAGGGCGATAGGCTGGATACCCCCAGTTATTAAGAAGCCCCTATCATTCATCGTAGAGCATAACAGAGTAGCACCCGTAAAAGGGGTGTAACACCCAAGACCCCAGAACACCCCCACCCTTAAGGGCGGGGAGGAGGTCAGGAGGAGGTCCAGGCCATAGTGGTGAAGGGTGGGTTAACCCACATGTACGAGGCCACGTTTAGGAGGTTATCCACGAGTAGGTTTGGGATAACACTACCGAGGAGGGTTATAGAGGCG
>Ga0080003_1000836_pt1 | contig 18517 bp, 24 predicted proteins | sample JossMetagenome_FD_69206 | JGI IMG/M metagenome (GOLD analysis project Ga0080003, IMG submission 69206) | Hot spring microbial communities from Joseph's Coat, Yellowstone National Park, USA - JC2_E (SPADES assembly) (version 2) | ecosystem: Environmental > Aquatic > Thermal springs > Hot (42-90C)...
TTGCACTCCTCAAGACTATATCCAATTGCGAGACGCAATTTTCACACTAATAACGCCAAAAGCATCAAAAAGCATTAATAATTATATTGGTATACCTTTATAATCTTTACGCTTTTTTGTCATAAGCTGTTGAAATTTATATCTACCCTCCAACGAATAAATTCGTGGGCTTTCTGCTATGCATTCTGTAACCGCTGTAAGGATTAAACTTACATTTTGAGAAGTTTTTAAAATTCAACAAGCTACTATCTCTTTAGTCCAAAAAATGGGTCTGAAGTAAGACATTTGGCACCGATTTTGTACTTGAAGCTTTCAGGACCTTTTAGCACTCTTGCGAAGTCTATGTATCTTTGCACATATGATCTAGGAACCTCAACTTCAAGTTCTTCAATTTTATCGCCTACCTCGCCGTAGGTAAAGCAATCGAATCCCGTTTCATTCTTTATCTTCTGGGCAAGCATTCTTGCTGCCTCCTTCATTGCTGTACTCTTGTCTGGCTCGTTCGTGTATGGCTTTTCCATGAAGAAGATCATTCCTTCATTGCTCTTTAGAAGATGTACCTGCATGAAACCAAGCGGCTTTGCATCTTTTGTATCATTAGCCTTCTGGAACATGATCATGAACTGGTTTGCGTCACCTAACATGCTCATCAAGGTTTGGTTATACGCTACACTGCCATTGCTGTTCTGGCAGTTTCCTGCACCGCTGCTACCATATCTACCAAAGGTCAATATCTTGCTAGGGTCAAAGGTAATTTGTGCTGTTACCGTTGCTTCTCCATCGGTCTTGCTGTAGTTTAGCAAAATATATACTATAGATATGGCGTTACCTAGGGCGTTGGCAGCAATGCCGAGTTCTTGCTCTCCATTACCAATCTGCTTCTGCTGCTTATTAATCTTGGATATGTGGTTCTTAAGCGCCTTTAATGGTACAAGGCCCTTATTATCTACCCATTTAGCAACATCCTTTGCAATTTCTTCCATTATAATGTCTTGTTCTACTTTTGGCTTTCCATTGATTTCCTGTAGCTTATTCAATATGTTATTTATGTAATCGAGTGACTCTCTCGCTTTTAGCACTTTTATCAGCGCTATGCCTATTGCCTTCAACTTCTCATCATCAGAATCGAATTTAGATCTGGTCAAGCCATCAAGGTTCTTTGACTCAAGAAGAGAAGCAAGCTCTTCTGACTTGGCAGAGCTGGCTATTTCGGACAGTTTAAATTTAGCATCTTCTTTTATTTTATCAAGAATCCTCAGTAATTCATCTTTGTGGCTTAAGAAATTATCAATATCATTCTTTACACTATCGTATGGAATAGAGCGCTTACTTGTATAGGTTACTGCTAGTTTATCTAGATTCATAAGCTTCTCTTTCAGAGCGTAGGCATCACTTAGCTGCTCCCTTGCTAGTTCGTGGCCACCGAGTTTGAACTCCTTAAAGCCCTCTATTCCCCTTTCAAAGTAGTACTTAGCTACGTTCATCAGAACCTTTTCTGCCGGTCTACTGCCTTCCTGATATTTAGTATATAAACTCAAAAGGTCGATAATAAAAATGTTATCATGCATAGCCCTCTTTGCATCCTCACTCTTTAGTTTAACATTAAATGTATCCCATACCTTCCGTTCGAGCTGCTTAGAGAGCTCCGCTTCTTTATCTTTAGAATTTGATATCTGCCAATATTCGCTGTCACTTAGTATACCCATACGCTTTAGTTCATAAACAGCAGGAAAAATAGTGAGAGCATACATCATACTTGTAGAGATATTAATGAAGAAATTAATAAGTATTTCGCCATGCGTATGAACGAGTGCATATGCAAGCCCTCTTATAGGCAAAGCCTTCCTAACATTGCCCTCTGCTTTGGAAAGTTCCTTTGCAAGCCTCTCAGTAGATTCCTTAGAGATATTGAGCATGTCCAAAAGTGCTAGATACAGCGGGCCCATACTATTTAGTTCTTTCCTATAACTCGCCTTTCTATCTAAAAATATTTTCCTCATCACTCTTTCTTTATAATTGTCGTCTAACTCACGTAGCATTACAGAGAACTGCAATGTTGTTGACTCCACATCTTCGGGTTTTATTTCTCCAAGCCTGAGGAGAATGTAAGTTAAAGCTTCTGGTCTATTAGTAATGGCAAGCTTGTATGTCAATCTCTCAATCCCTAGCATATTAGGCTGCATCTTGATTAGCTCATCAATTATATGCATAATTTCTTCATTGCTTCTATATCTAGCAATGGTCCAAGCCACAAATCCATCTTTCAGCACTTCGGGTTGTTTTTTAATCATATGTATGATTGTGTCATTACTTCTATGTTCAGCAATGTCCCAAGGCACAAATTCATATTTAAGCACCCCGGGATACTCATCAATCATATACTCGGTTGCTTTATCTCTATATTCAGCAATCTCCCTAGCCACACTTTCATACTCCAGCACCCAAGGGTTTTCATTGAGCAGCTCGTTTACTAGTTCGTCACTTCCTATCCTTACAACTTTTTCGAGCGCTTTTTCTAAAGACATTCCATGAATTTTAGGTATAATATCATCTGCACCGTGCTTTCTTAGAAACCTCTCTAGCCGCTGTAATTTCAATTCCTCTGAAGTTTCTTCTTTGCGCACCAATAATTCAGTCATTCTATTCACTTATTACATTGCAGAATAACCATTGCTAATAAAAGTAAAGAAACCTCTTTAAATACATTTCTTTAGTTTTGTTCATAAAGACTTAGTTTATAAGGCACAAACCGTTTTAGAGGCCAAGACCAGAAGGTAGAAAATAAAACGCCATTGGGGCTTATGTTGTTTGTTGGCTTTATATTATTTACCTATTTATTGGACAAGGCTGTAGCAATTAACTCTTTTATATTATTTTTATAGTCAAGGGGTGTGCGAAAGGTATAAAAGGTTTAAGGATAAACATATTTTCTGATATTTATGAAAGTTATCAAAAATAAAGGGTTAATAATAATATTGTCTGGAGACACTGATACTCACTGTCCGACGCTAAACTTAAGAGGAAATCGTGTAATGCTACGCGACGACTACCATGGCGAGGTAGGATTCAAAAGCAACGTGCTTGATGCAATTTCTAAGCTCTGATCTTTTCTTCCTTTCTTTGCATCCTCGGCACAAGACCTTCGAGTTCTAAATGTTTGTATTGGCTAGAGTAGCGCATGTCAAAGTTTCTTATTCCTAAATTCCCAAGAAGCGTCTTTGTCATTGTTATATAACTTATTTCAACACCTTTGAGGATCTTTCTCATACTATTTAGCAAATTATCTATCTCTTCGTTCGAGCTTAGGTTTACAAAAACAAGAATGCCGGAAGGGTTCAGTATATCACACATATATACATATTTAATATGCTCATCTTGCTTCATCTTTATAAGTTCAGCAAACCACTTGTTTCTCGAATCGAAGAAATCAGATTCATTTGTTATTACTATCTTTATTATTCCGTTTATGTTGCTCTGTGGCTGAGCTTCAAAATATGTTATCCTTTTCAGAAGTCCGCTTTCTTTTAGCCTCCCCATTGTATAAAGAAGTAGTTCTGGCTTTTGGTAGAACCTCTTTGCAATCTCCTTTATTTCGCCCCTGCCATCTATGTTAAGCCCTTCCAATAAGGCTTTTGCCGAGCTCGAAAGCATAAGCTCATCTATAAGCTCGTTTCTAATGGGGAAAAAGCCAAAAGTTGTTACAATTCTGCTTGTATTTACCAGCATATCATAATCCTTGAGGCTTTTTGAAAAATTAATCAAAAATCTGTTTAGACTGTAGAAGCTCTTGCTCACTTCATACATCACTAAATCCCCTTCTCCGTGCAACTTTGCAACAAATTGCGGAACAGTAAAAGTGGAGAGTGCACGCATTATCTCTTCATCACTCGGCATCTCTTTATTGAATTTAACGAATGTGATATATTCCTCTGCACCCAGCTCAGGGATCTTTGCAAGCGCTTCTTCGCGCATCTCCCTCTTTGTAGATTTATGCTTGCTTATTCTAATAAATTCGTGCTTCCATACCTCTTCAAGATCTATTTCAGGTACAAAATGAAGTCTATATTCTTTTACTACTTCATTGAATATAGAATATGTTGTTGCTTTCGGCATCTTGAGATGCTTACTTATACTATCGATGCTTGCTCTTCCATCTATGCTAAGGAATCTAAGCATCTCATTTTTTATAATAACCTTCCTTTCTTTTTCTATAATTTTTGGCATATAATCAATTATATATAAAAACAAATATAAATTTAATGTCAAATTTTTTTATTTTTGATTATTAGAAATATACTAATAGGAATCAAACTAGAACCTTATTAACAGAAATAAGTTGCTATAGCCTGCCCTTTGACTCGCCTTTCACAACACCGCTTGCAACTAAATGAGCAAGCCTCAACATTTGGTATGCGGTATTTACGAATGCACTTAACTCTTTTCCATTTATGCCAATATACTGAATGTAGAGACCATTTAAACGAGAGCTAAGTGAAGTTTTATTTATTTTCCTAAGGAGCTTTATTTTTTCCTCCACACCTTTTCCCGATCTCTCGATAGCGTGCTCCATCGCTCTTTGGTTTGGCTTTTTTCTTGTAATTGCCAGAACAGGTATGCTAAGCTCAGAATTTACCCTTATTATATCTACAATGTTAAGCCCTGCTAATGTTATGCCATTAAGTGCTACAAGCTTTATTTCTCTTAGAAAGCGCGATTGCCTTATTTTGCTTATCAGCTTGTCTGTTGCGTCGTTGCCGTCTACAGTTACATAAAAGGATATAACACCCTCTACAATGCCTTTTCTTGCTACTATGCCCACAACAAGCGATTCACCGCCACTCTTAGCAAAAGGAGCGTCATCAACCGATAAGATGCGTATACCTTCTTTCATATTATTTCTTTGGTAGCTGGGCTTTAAAATCCTTCAGCTCCTCTCTTATTTCTTCTATAGCATCAATAACAAGCTTTTTTGGATTCTTGTTAGATTTTACTATAAGCCTTGGCTTTCCTACTTCGAAATGGGTTTTTGTAACAGCTACAAAGTCTATATCAGCTTTATCTTGGAGCTTTCCTCTTATAAGTTCTGCTATGCCTCTATCAGTATCCTCAAATTCCACTATCAAGCTTTTGGGTTCATCCTCGATGATATTTAGTTTCATAAAAATCACGTTGGGTTCTTGATTTTATAATTTTCACTACTAATATTAATATATTTATCCATCCCCATATTAATTTTAATTTGCTTGGTTTTAAATCAGAAAATAAAAAGGTTTAAAAACTGAAATAAATAAAAATTATAAAAGGGATTATTTTTATTCTCTTTAACTCGAGGTAATTTTATGGCAAGTGTAAAAGATGTAGAAGCTAATGTGCTTATAAAGAAGACCGCAGAAAAGCTTAAAGAAGTAGGCATAACAAAGCCTGCTTATGTGGATTTTGTAAAAAGTGGTGCGGGTAGAGATAGAGTTCCACAGCAAAGTGATTTCTGGTATATAAGGTGCGCCTCTCTGCTTAGGCAGGTTTATCTAAATGGGCCTATAGGTGTTTCAAGGCTAAGAATAAGATATGGCAACAGAAAGGAGCATGGCGTAAGAAGACACCATCACTACAAGGCTGGCGGAAGCATAATAAGAGATGCGCTCAATGCGCTTGAAAAGCTCGGTTATGTTAAAAAAGGTAAATCAGGCCGCGAGATAACAAGTGCTGGCAGATCTTTTCTAGATAAGATAAGCAACGAAATAATAAAAGGTGGGAGCGGTGCCTGAGGTCGAAGGCGGAGACGAAGATAAGGAGCTTAAAAAGGCTATAGCAAAGAGGCTTAAAGAGCTGCAGATAGAGGAGCAGAAGAAGGCAATAGTAAGGCAGTATCTTGAGCCCGCAGCTTATGAGAGGCTTATGAATGTAAGGGTTTCAAACTATGATTTATATGTTCAGCTACTTGATCTTATAATCTCAATGGCTCAAACAAACAGGCTTCCAGGGAGGATAACAGAAAAGCAGCTTATAGACCTCCTTGCAAAGCTTACAGCCAGACCAGAGCCAAAGATCGAGTTTAAACACAAGTAGGTGTTTTTATGAGCAAAAAAAGTGCTGAAAAAAAGCTTAGGCTTGGAAAAAAACTAAAGGAAAATAGGAGGATACCAGTGCTTGCCATACTTAGAACGCATAGGAAGATAGAATATAACAAATTCCAGAGAGATTGGAGGCATAGAAAACTTAGGATAAGGTAGTTTTTATGGCTGTTCTCAACATAAATCTGAAAAAGAGGCTTAGCAAAGTGCATAAGCCCAGAAGGAGGAGCATTGCGATTAGCTATGTTAGAGAAAGGGCTGCAAAGCTTTTACATGCAGAACCTTATAATGTTATTATTGATCCAGAGCTCAACAGGAGGGTGCAGCTAGCTGCAAGGAGAATGGAAGATGTAAAAATAGAAGTCGAGAAAGAGGGCGGGTTCGTTAGAGCGAAATTCTTCAATGAAGGAAAAGCTGGTGAAGCAAAAAGCAAAGAATCGGCGAAAGAGGTAAAGAATAACAGTAATGATAATATCAAGCAGAAAAATTAGGTTTCTTTTTATGAGCGTGATAAAAACAGAAATTTACGGTAACAGCTACATCGGCATATACGGCTTTGCAACCGATAGTTTCTGCTTTTTCGGGAAAGGCGTACCTCAAAAGAAGGCAGAGAAAATAGCAAAAGCATTAGATACTAAAAAGTTAGACTTAACTATAGATTCATCACAGCTTGTCGGCATATATGTTGTGGCTAATTCAAAAGGCATATTGCTACCAAAGATAATCGATGAGAGAGAACTAGACGAGCTAAAAAGGAAGATTAATGGTATAGAGATAGGGGTTTTCGATACAGATCTTAATGCAATTAGAAACAATATCCTTGTTAATGACAAAATAGCTATAGTAAATCCACATTATAACAAAAAGGAAGAAAAGTTTATACAAGATGTTCTCGACGTAGAGGTGGTAAAATCGAGTATAGGCGGATTTAGCACAGTTGGTGCAAACAATATAATTACAAATAAAGGCATAGTCTTCAACAACAGAATTAGCGAAGAAGAGAAAAAAAGAATAGAAGAGATTGTTGGGTTTAAGGGCGAGCAAACTACAGCAAATCTGGGTTCTCTAAACATAGGGCTTAGTAGCATTGCAAACTCAAAGGGCCTAGCGATAGGCGAACTTACCACAGGTTATGAGCTTGCGAGGATTGCAAGCTCGTTAGACTTATAATCTTATTATTCTTTCATTTAAAATAGTGATATTATGGAAACGGTCAATAAAGAAGAGGTTATAGAACAGCTGCGATACCTTCAGAGCTTGTATATGCAGGAGTATGAGAATTTGCTTAATGAGATAGCAAATTATAACTTAATTTATAATGCTACCCAGAGAAATATCGATGTGCTCGAAAATCTAGGCATGCTTGAAAGCAGCAATATATTGCTAAATCTTGAAGGAGGCACGTATATAGAGGCAAAGCTGAACAAGGTAGATAAGGCACTAGTATATGTTGGCTCTGGCTACCTTATAGAAAAGGGCATTGATGAGGCAAAGGCGTTCCTTAAGCAGAACAAGCAAAAAGGAGATGAGCTTATTAAAGAGCTAAACAAGCGAAAGGAAGAGATGGAAAAGAACCTTATTGATGTTGCGTTTGAATTGGAAAAAGTTGGTAATTCAAATGTTTGAGTCATTAAAGAAAAAGCTTTCTGATTTTGTAGGCTCTTTTAAGAAGAAGGAGGAAGGCGAGATAAAAGAAAGTAGTATAGAGAAGAGCAAAGAAGAAACAGTTGAAAAAAAGGGAGAGGAAAGCAAAGAAGAAAAAGTGGAAAAGAAGGAAGAGGTAGTAAAGAAAAAGGCAGAAGAGGAAGAAGTACAAAAGATAAAAGCAGATATAACAGCGACTACAAAAATAAAAGGCTTACTTTTCAAGAAAGTAAAAATAAAAGAAGAAGATATAGATGATATGTTAGAACAGCTTAAACTTTCTCTAATCGAGGCAGATGTTAACTATGATGTTGCTGAAAAATTTATTGAAAAACTAAGGGGGCTTCTTGTTGGAAGAGAGGTAGATTCCAAAAATATAGAAAAAGAGATAAATGCGGTTATAAGAGAGGCACTTTTGCAAACCCTTTCAAAGTCATCAAATATAGATATTGTTAGCTTTGTAAAAGAAAAAAGAGGCATAGATGCAAACGAGCCCGTAAAGATACTTTTCTTAGGACCAAACGGTGCAGGAAAGACAACAACTATAGCTAAGATAGCTAAGATGTTAAAAGATGCTGGCCTGAGTTGTGTGCTTTCAGCGAGCGATACCTTCAGAGCCGCAGCAATAGAGCAGCTAGCGATGCATGCTGAAAAACTTGGTGTGCCAATAATAAAAGGAACTTATGGGGCTGACCCAGCAAGCATAGCCTTCGATGCGATCGCATATTCTAGGGCCCATCACATTGATGCGGTTCTTATTGATACTGCTGGAAGACAGGAGACAAACAAAAGCCTTTTAGAAGAAATGAAAAAAATAGTAAGGGTTGCAAAACCAGACTTAAAGATTTTTGTCGGGGAGAGCATTGCTGGAAATGCATTGCTAGAACAGGTAAAGGAGTTTAATGAAGCAATAGGGTTAAACGGAATTATACTAACAAAGCTTGACTGTGATGCAAAAGGAGGCAATACGCTCTCAATATTAAGCGAAACAGATATACCAATAATTTATTTTGGAACAGGAGAAAGCTATGAAAAATTGGTCAAATACAATCCAAACGAAATCATTGAAAATATAGTAAGTTAGAGCAAACAAATATTTTTATATATTGAAAGTTATAGTGTAGTTGCTATATTAAATAGGTGTGATTGGTTTGGAGGAAAACGAACTTAAGATTTTTGAAGCACAGGTTTATGATCAACTTAGAGGCGCATTAAACATCCTTCCAAGCGAACAGGATAAGGCTAGATATATAGAAAGTGTTGCTAAAACCATAAATCCAAGCGCAAGCAAAGAAGACATAGAAAGAGTAATTGCTGACGCAACAAATTTTTACCCAATAAACAAATATCTAAACAACCCAGATGTAGAAGACATTATGATTAACAATACAGAGAACATATTTCTTTACACAACACAAGCAGGCCAGGTCAAGGCTCCTGAAAAAATAGATAATAGGTTTGAACTTGATCTTCTTGTTAAAAAATTCAAGATGTTTGCAACCACAGCAGTATCTCATGAGAGAATATTTGATGTCCACCTTCCGAACGGATCTAGAGTAAATATAGTAGATTCACCGCTTGGTGCTGACATAACAATTAGAAATTTCAAAGGCAAGGCGATGAGTATAATAGATCTTATCAACAGAGGAGAAATGAGCTACAAGCTCGCGGCTAGGCTTTGGATTTATACAGATGGTCTAAAGGTTAGGCCTGCAAATATACTTATAGGCGGAATGCCAGCAAGCGGTAAAACAACCCTTCTCAATGCTATGTTTAGCTTCTTTAGGCCTGAGGAAAGGATTATTACAATAGAAGAGACATACGAATTAAACACAGAAACACAGGAGAATTGCGTTAGGCTAGAGACAGATCCAACAATAAGCATGGAGGACTTGGTAAAAAATTCATTGAGAATGAGGCCTGATAGAATTATAATAGGCGAGGTGAGGGGTGCAGAAGCTAAAGATATGATGACCGCTATGAATATAGGAAAGATTGCAATGGCTACAATACATGCAGGAACTGCGAGAGACGTTATTACAAGACTGCAGCATACGCCAATGAATGTTGAGATGGATATAATACCTCTTATCGATGTTATAATAATCATATCCCAGGTATTTGAAAATGGTAAATTTGTTAGAAAGATAACTCAGGTATCCGAAATATCTGGCATAGAGACGCAGGTTCTTCTTTCTGACTTATACACATATGATTATAAAACACACAAAAGCTCTGATATACTTCCAAGTGTAACATATAGAGATACATTATCAAAGCTCACAGGTTATCCGCCATCAGAAATTATAATAGAGGAAGAAAGGAGGGCGAAGATCTTAGAGAGGCTTAATCAGCTTGGCATGACGGACCTTAAGAGCATAAATGAATTTGCAAAACTCTATTATGACAATCCAGAGGCTGCGCTGAAGAAGATAAATCTAGAGCACCTGGGAATATTGTCATGACAATTTTTATATTGCTGATATTTGCATTGCTACTACTATACAAATTGTATTTAGACGCAAAATCCTTTTCTAAATTTAATCTAACTCTTTATCTTTTTCTAGCTTTAGGGTTTATTCTGTTTGAAATAGAAAATGGAAGTATGGGTGCTATTTTATATCTTTCACTTCTGCTCCTCTTTAACCTGCTTGCAACTAATTATGGAAGCAAGAAAGGTATTGTTTTTGGCATAATGCTGCTTGTTGCTTTGCCATTCAGCAAAAATAATATTTTATTAGCCCAGAGCGGCTTTCTTGGCATTATGCCAGGTATGTTCAAGCTTATTGAAAAGAGTGAAAACAAAAAAGAGAACAAAAGGCTTGAGATTACTAGAGACGCTCTTCACCTTATTATAGGCGTAGCTATTATCTCTTTGGCTATGCTTCTTCCTGACCCAAGAGGATTAATAATTGCACTTATAATTGTGGGCTTTATACTAGGTAGTTACACAATAATCTCAAAGGGTAAATTTTCTAGAATGCTTTATAGATTCGAGAGGAAGAATACATACTTCGGTTCAGGGGCGATATGGCTTGCGCTTGGTGCATTGCTTTCGATGGGTTTTATCTTTTCAAGAAACTTTTTGATAGCAGTACTTGCTGCTATATTTATAGGTGACCCTTTAGCTACAATAGTTGGGGTAAAGTTTGGCAAGCATAGAATATTTTATAATAGGGAAAAGAGCGTTGAGGGATCATTTGCATATTTTGTTGCAGTACTTGCTGTTGCTTACCCATTTATCGGCTTATACGCGCTCCCTATTGCGCTTATTGCCGCATTCGTTGAAAGTTGGGGGATAGAAATAGACGACAATCTTATGGTACCAATTATACTCTCTATACTGCTGTTTCTTCTATATATTTGAAAAATAAAGAGATTAAACTCTTCTTCCTCTTCTGCCGCCAGGTCTCTTTGTTGTATCGGTTGGTATTGGTGTAACATCTTCGATGCTGCCTATCTTAAAGCCGCTTCTCGCAAGCGCCCTAACAACCGCTTGTGCACCAGGGCCCGGTGTTTTTGAACCGTGTCCACCAGGTGCTCTAATCTTTATATTAATGTGAGTTATTCCTTTTTCTATTGCAGTTGCCGCAACCTTGTAAGCTGCTTGCATCGCCGCATATGGTGTGCCTTCTTCATGGTCTGCATCAACAACCATGCCGCCGCTTCCTACAGCTATTGTTTCTGCACCAGATAGGTCTGTAAGTGTTATTATTGTATCATTCTTAGAAGAATAAATATGAGCAACACCCCATCTTATACCCTTTTGCTTATGTTTCTCCTTAGCTAGCATCACCTCTGTTTCATATGATATCTCTTCTTTCTTTGATTTCTTTTCCTCTTTTTGGGTTTGAGCTCGTGCTTCTTTTTTTGTTGCCATAAAAACACCTACGATGCTTCGCCTTCATTCTCTTCAGCTTCTTTAGCTTGTTGCTCAGCTTCGCTAGCGACATTTTCACCCGCAGATGCTGAGCGTGGTTCAGAAGAAAGTATATTGTGCTCTATATTAAAAGGCTTGTAATAGCCTATGGCCTTTTCTTCTTCAAGCTTAACCAGGTAGCTTGGCACAGTAACCCTTCTGCCGTTTATTGCTATAAAGCCATGTGTTATCAGCTGCCTAGCTTGCTTTATTGTTTTTGCAAGCCCTTTCTTAAATACAACTGTTTGTAAGCGTCTTTCAAGAAAAGCCTCGGGCGTTAATACTAGAAGGTCGTCTAGCGTTGCATCACTTTTTACTATACCATATCTAGCAAGCCTGCTTATAATCTGCTTGCCCTTTTCCTCGCCTGCTGCACCTGAGAAAAGTTCTTTTACATTCTTTCTTATGCGCCTAAGCTCTGTTGAAGCTTTCCAAAGCTCTCTTAAATTTCTTAGACCATATTTTTCAACAAGTGCATGCTCTTCCTCAATCCTCTGCCTATCCCACATGAGTGTTGGTTTTTCAAATTTCTTCCTTAGTCTTCTTGGTGCACCCATTCAATCACTTTTTCTCCTTCTTTTCTTGCTGTTGCTGCTGCTCAGCCGCCTTCTTAGCCTGTTCAACAGCCTTCTTTGTTACTCCAACAGTTGCGCCCGTTCTTCCTGTAGATCTAGTTCTCTGGCCACGCACCTTCTGTCCATATTGGTGCCTAAAGCCACGCCATGTCTGGATCTTTATATCATAATCAATATCCTGTTTTACCCTCACAGTCAGATCGCTTCCTATGAGGTGCATACTCTCTCCAGTTTCCCTATCCTTACGCCTATTGAGAAGATACTCAGGCACGCCAAACTTTAGTGGATTCTTAATTATACTTTCAAGATCATCCACCTTGTCCTCTGGAAGCATGCCTATCCTTGATGACTTATCAATGCCAAACTTCTCCTCTGCAACATTAGCTATAGCCTCAGCCATTGTATTGCCAATACCTTTTATCTGCATAAGGGCCTTTATAATTTTAAAATTACCATTAATGTCTCTACCCGCAATTCTCACTATGCTTCCTTCCTCTTTCTTCTCCTCTCTTTTTTGCTTTACCTCATTTGCTTGGACTTTTCCATCGCTCATTAGCTCACCAATCGCCAGGGCTGGGATTTTCAGAGACCTTTTGAACCCAGAAGGCTCAGAAGAGCCATACGCTTGCAGGTTTATCTCCAGGCGTACGCGTTACCGGATTCCGCCACCCTGGCATATTAGTTATTTGCCTGAAAACCTTTATAAATAGGTTTCAAGTTAATAAATTAATGAAATAAAGTATTTAAAGATATATCTTGCATGCATCAACGCATCGATGTGCTCTCTTTCTGCATAGCAAAGGAATAAAAAAGAATAAAAAGATAAGCTATACATAAATTTGTGGATTCTATGGTGGATGAGATAAAGCTTGAAAAACTTAAGAAGCTCAGAGAGATGGGCATAGAGCCATATCCATACTTCTACGAGCAGACTCACCATGCAAAGGAGATAAAAGATAAATATAGCGAGTTAGAGGGTAAAGAAGTGAGCGTAGCCGGAAGAATAGTAAGGGAAAGAGAGATGGGCAAGCTTCACTTCTATGATCTTCTTGATTCTACAGACAAGATACAGATAATGGCAAGGGTTGGTGTTGCGAATGAAGCAACAATTAAGCTTATGCCGCTTCTTGATATAGGAGATATTATTGGAGTAAAAGGCGTTGTTACAAAAACAAAGAAAGGGGAGATAAGCATTGATGCAAAGGAAATTACTGTATTGGCGAAGTCGCTCAGGACATTGCCTGAGAAGTTTCATGGATTAAAGGATATCGACATAAGATATAGAAAGAGGTACCTTGACCTTATAGTAAATCCGAAGGTAAGAGATATATTTAGAACTAGAACAAAGATCATTGACTATATTAGGAATTTTCTTAACAAGAGGGGTTATATAGAAGTCGAAACACCGATCCTGCAGCCTGTTTATGGTGGTGCTTTTGCAAAGCCTTTCAAGACACACCACAATTACCTTGATGTTGATATGTATCTGAGAATATCTAATGAGCTTTATCTAAAGCGACTTATAATAGGCGGCTTAGAGAAGGTATATGAATTCTCAAGAGATTTTAGGAATGAGGACGTCGATGTTGAGCATAATCCTGAATTCACCCTTCTAGAATTTTATGAAGCATATGGAGATTATAATACTTATATGAAGCTTACAGAAGAGCTGTTGAGCGGCTTAGCGAAGGAGCTTTACGGCACATATGAAATAGATTACCAAGGCAAGAAGCTCAATTTTAAGCCACCATTCAAAAGGGTTTATTTTGTTGATGAAATAAAAAAGAAGTCTGGTATAGATGTAAGCACCATTACCGATGAAAATGCTAAGGAGATAATTGAGAAGGAAGGGCTTAAAACATCTGTGCAAAATGCATATCATGTTGCAGATGCATTATTTGATAAGTATATAAAACCAGATGCAAAAGATCCCACATTTGTCTTAGACTACCCAGCATATATGTGCCCACTAACAAAGGATAAGAGGGGTAACAAATTGTTAAGTGAGAGGTTTGAGCTGTTTATAGATGGCAAGGAGATTGCAAATTCTTACTCTGAGCTTACAGACCCTATAGAACAGCGGAAGAAGTTTGAGGAGCAAGATGCCGAGAGAAGGAAAGGCGATCCAGAAGCGCCGCCAAGCGATGAAGACTTCCTAGAAGCGATAGAATACGGCATGCCTCCAACAGCAGGCATTGGAATAGGAATAGACAGGCTCGTCATGATCTTTACCAACACACCTTCAATAAAAGAGGTTATACTTTTCCCTACAGTCAAGCCAAACGAAAACAAAGCATAAAAAGGCGGGCCCGAGGGGATTTGAACCCCTGACTTGCTGGTTAAAAGCCAGCCACTCTGGCCAAGCTGAGTTACGGGCCCTCAAAAAATAAATGCAGTTAAAGTTTATAAGTTTATATAAATTGAAGGTATAATAACATTACGATTGCATGGATTTCTGGGGCTATTTTAAGAGCATAAGCGCGAGAGAAAAATTTTCTGAAGAGAAGATTACATTAGGCAGTGTAAAATCAACTTACCTGCCAAGTGAACGTGTAAATACCTCTATTGCATTAATCTCTAATTTTTTAAAAGAAATAAAGGTTGGAGATATAATATTTGAAAAAAATAGTTTTAACACAAGATACATTTATGCAAACAACTTAACGTACGATATTCTTGTCTCAATTTATAGCGTCAGCAATGAATCTGGTATATTCTTCAGGACAGCATTACCATTAAATAAAGACGAGGCTAAGATTATAAAGAGGTTATATGGTAGAATAAAAGACAGAAATATAGAAGTTAGAATTATTGGCATGCAAAATAAGCAAGCTAATGCAAAAGATCTTGTCAATTCGCTTCTCTTTTTAGAAAAGATCGGCAGAAACTCACTTGTGGAAGTAGACTTGTTTGGAAATGAAGTAAGGCATGTTGCAATAGATTTGAAGACCGGATTGTCTTACAATGTACTAATTAAAAATATTATTTACAAGCCAGGTGAGCTTATCAACAATTTAAGCTTTGATGATTTTTCAAAAAATGTTTCGAGGCTTAAACTCGTATAACTTCTCGTAAACAGGCCCAGAACTTGTTAGTGTGCTTTTTATAAGGTAAAAAGAGCCTACATCAAAAGAGCCGAATTGGTAATCTTTGTATTTGTTAATGAACTCAATGAGCCTTTCCCTATTTGCATATTTTACCCTTGCTATTGTTATGTGCGGCACGTATTTCTCCTTCTCGTAAGAGATCCTTTCGGCATCGAGCATGCCTGAAAGCCTGCCATATAACTCTGAAACTTCAGAAGCGCCATCCTTGAGTGCCACAAAAATTACTCTAATAAACTTTGGACTAAATGTGTTTATTCCATATAAATTAACTTTAAATATTTGCCAACTTACCTCTTCGAGCGCTTTTTTGATTTTTTCGGCTTCTGTTTCAGATTTTTCACCAAAAAAGTGAAGCGTTATGTGGAGTGCTTCCTTCTTTACAAGTGTAATGCCTGGCGCAGCTATCTCTTCGCTCTTTTCAATAATGCGCTTTTTAATATCATCAGGTAAGTCTATCGCTGTAAAGAGTCTCATTGCATCTACATAGGAGTTTATTTATTTATTTTTTGCTAATATAGTTGCAGAGATAGTGGTAAGATGGTAAGCATAAACGAATTTTTGCAAATCGAAATAAGAATAGGCAGAATAATCGATGTAGAACCCCATGAGAAAGCAAAAAAGCCAATGTATAAGCTAAAGGTAGATCTTGGCGAGCTGGGTACAAGGCAGATAATTGCGGGTATTGCTTCTAAATATAAAAAAGAAGATCTTATAGGCAAGTTAATTACTGTAGTAGCAAATCTTGATCCAAAGGATATTGCTGGCGAAAAATCCAACGGCATGCTTCTTGCTGCAGAAGATAGTGAAGGAAACCTTGCGCTGCTAGTGCCTGACAAAGAGATAAAGGAAGGAAGCATAGTGCATTAGTGTTAAAATGATTGTAGTAGGAATAACCGGCATGCCAGGCTCAGGGAAAAGCTTGGCTGCTCAATATCTCGTTAGAAAAGGGTTCGAAAAAGTTGAGATGGGAGACATTATAAGAGAAGAGATGAAGAAGAAAAAGATGAGAATAACAAATAAAAGTATAAGGGAGTTTTCGCTACTACTTAGAAAGAAATTTGGAAATGATGTTGTTGCAAGGCTTACCTTAAGAGAGCTTAGAAAAAAGAAGGGAAACATAGTAATTGTTGGACTAAGGGGGGTCGGAGAGATTAGATATTTCAGAAAAAGAATGAAGCAATTCTATGTTATTGCATTAGTAGCACCAAAGTCGCTAAGGTATAAAAGGCTCAGGGCAAGGGGAAGAGATGACGACCCAAAGAATATAAAAGAATTTGAATTTAGAGAAGCAAAAGAGAAAAGATACGGCATTGAAGGGGCAATAAGAAATGCTGATTTTGTTGTTTCTAATACCTCAAGTGTTAAACAGCTAAAGAGGGATCTAGACTCTCTGCTTGATTATATTATGAAAAACGAAGAGAAAAAAGAAGCGAAAAAGGGCATTAATGAATAAATGCGCTAATGAATAATAATTTAATAATTTGTCTTATTATATAAATTGATAAACATGTTTAGAAGCTTAACCATACTTAGCGCTTTTGTTGCTATTATACTTTTTATTTCGATTTCTAATGCAATGTACCTTAGTGTTTTAAGCCCCGTGAGCGGAACATTGTATAATAATGGTAGCATATACCTTGGAAAGGTTGGTCCTGGAGAAAGCTTCTATGTGCTTGCATCACCAACGACAACAAATGCAACAGGCTTCCTTGTTAACATTGGGTGGGACACGCTAGAAGCGGTTAAATTGCCACAAGGATGGTCTTCACAGCCTTCACCACTTTATGAAAATCCGATGAAGATGAAGATAACGGTAGCGCCAAATGCACCTAATGGAACCTATGAGGTGGTTTTAAGAGCGGTAAATGTAGGAAATTATTCAAGGCTTGGAAACCTCACATTCTATGCATATATTAATGTAACAACAAACGTTTTCGAATTGAATGTAACACCAAAAAAAGTCGAGACGGGTATAGGTCAGCCTGTTAACCTTATTATTAAAATAAACAATACCGGCATATCTGATGATCCTTTTATTATAAGTGCATATGGTCTGCCAGCGTGGAATATATCTGATACTGTTATAGCACTTCATGGTAAAACAAGCAGCTTTGTTTATCCTGTGTTTGTAAATGAGCCAGGTGTATACAAATTTAACCTGAGTGTTAGCTCAGCAACAAGCCCACTTATAAATAAGGATTACCGCATAGAACTAATTGGAAAGGCTAGCCTAGAAAGTGATTACAGCTCAATAAGCCAAGGGGTTATACTTTCTCCTATATTATATGAACCTGTTTACGCAACTATGCTCTTCCTTGACTATATCTACAATGCTGTTGTAAAGTGAAAAAATGCCCAGCAAAAAAGGAAAGAATAAAGCAAAAAAGATACTTCCAATAAAGGCAAAAAGCGTATTAGACATTATTAGAGGGGCGTGCAGTTTTGATACATATTCAAAAGACCTTCTTGCTTTTAGGAAAGGAAACAAAAACTTCCTATACCTTCTTGGCGAGGAGCTAGACGATACTATAATAGCGTATTATGTAAATACAGATGAGATCGGAGAATTTGCGATCTACTCCGCAACAACTGAAGGAGAGCAACTAAATTTTTCAAATGAATACAAAGAACAGTTCAATGCGCATTATATAAACATAATTCCTTTAGAATCATTTCCATTTGAAGAAAGAAAGGGCGAAGAGCCGATTATTATAAAAGTTGAACGTTATGAAAGCCTAATAAAGAGCCTAGTAAAGAAGGCCGTTGAAAAAGAAGAGATAGAAAAGGCATATATATTCGAAAAGAATAGCAAATACTATATAGGTGTTTTTGATTTGTTAGAAGAGCTTACAGATAATAAAAAGGTCTTTTATTATGCCGAACTGAAAGAGTATAATGAGAGCAGCTTCATAAGATACAATTACTCAAGCGACAAGATAGAGTTTACAAAAGATTTTGGTGAGCATTCATACCTTTATGTCAAGCTTATAAACCTTGCTGAGCCTTTCCCTTTCTTTAAAGATAAGGTTTAAATAAGGTTTATGAAAAAGATTATTCATGCCCGAATAGCTCAGTGGTAGAGCGACTGGCTGTTAACCAGTAGGTCGCAGGTTCGATCCCTGCTTCGGGCGACCTCCAAGAGGTTCAACGCCTTTCCCCATCAGATTTAGAGAAAGCAGAAGCAATAAAGAGACTAACGGA
>Ga0080003_1000837_pt1 | contig 18492 bp, 21 predicted proteins | sample JossMetagenome_FD_69206 | JGI IMG/M metagenome (GOLD analysis project Ga0080003, IMG submission 69206) | Hot spring microbial communities from Joseph's Coat, Yellowstone National Park, USA - JC2_E (SPADES assembly) (version 2) | ecosystem: Environmental > Aquatic > Thermal springs > Hot (42-90C)...
TTCCTTTCACTACTTTAAAAGCTTGATTGCTTACAACCTTTTGTTGCATTACGCCGTTGTTAACATTGTTTATAGGTTGACCTAAAAATATATTCATAATGCCTCCTCCTTAAGGATTTATACCTATATACTGCACCATACCACCACTATCTAACACCCAAGTAAATGTATGCCTTAGCATCTCAGATAATCCAAAGTCTTCAAGACCAAATACACCTGAGCCATTATCAATTGTATTTCCTATGATGATATTAGGTATTGGATTATTTTGACAAAAACTTAAACTGGGCTCTGCAGTAAAACTGGTGCTGTAATTATTGCTGTAATTTTGCAAAGTGTAAGACAGCACAATACCACCGTTAACCATATTACTTAACCATCCATAGTTAGCACAATTGCCTTCATCTGCACTTTGTGAAAAGTTTGGTATTTCAGTTTGAAGCGCCGAAGTGCTAAGAAAGTTATAGTTTGAACCTGTATCGAAGATAACACTGTCGGTATATGAACTAGTAACAGATGCAAATGTCCCAGATGTATCTGGTAAACCTGTGAATAAACCCATTGTATATGGTACCAACGTATTGCTGTTCCCATTGTACGCACCAAAAGTTACTTGTCCTATAGGTGTGGTAGCTGATACATTTGCATAGAATGTGTTTGACAACGTATAGAAATTCAATGTGTATGAGTTCATACCGTATTGTTGTGCAAGGTAAGTGGGATATGAATACCCAGTGATGCTGGAACCAGATGTGTTGTATCCAATATCCATTATGTTTAGCCCTGAGTCTAATCCAAAATCACCTTGTGTACCAATTATTTGGAAATCATTCTTGCTACCAGATGTAATAAGACCAATTGGCATTACAATACAGCTTGCGGTGTTGCTTGGATTAATACACACTGTGGCACTAGCCATTATACCAGTAACAGAAGAACCATCTCCGAATGTTGTGGTAAATGTGTAACTGCTTTGTGAATCAGAACTTGGTATACTAACAGCCGATTGGTTAACAATCAAACCAGAAGCACCAGTATCAGCCAATAGTGTAGTAGATTGCCCATCTATATATACTGTTATTGTTGGTACATTAAGATCGCTTGTGCCTGAGTATAGGTATGTTGAGAATGGAGCAATCAATGGGGTAGGTGAACCACTGCCTGAGCCAGATCCACCAGAGCCACCAAATCCTCCGGTTCCTTGCCCACAGGAAAAGAGTCCAATGGATAAAACACCAATAACCAAACCGTTTAAAAGAAGTTCTTTTGTTAAGTTTATCTTTCTCATACTATTATTGGGCATAGCCATCTGCGTTTACATTTGAAGTACTCACATCTGTCCCAGATATGTTTATAGCCAGATCTACACCTGATTGCCAGTCAGCTGGGGTAAGTCCTGGACAATAGTATGGCAATTGAGATAAGTCTATATAATATTGGCCTGGAGCTCCTGGGTTTAAGAGTGAGTTAAAACCAGACGGTGGTGAAGAGCAAGATATCCCACTGTTTACTATACTTATACTTGTTATAATGGCATCTTGAGGCATACTTAACATCAAATAGGCTGCACGTATGGCATTGCCTGGATATGGAACCAAAGCAGCAGGTACATCTAACGTTAGAGCATCACTTGCATACGGTAAACCCACCAAAGAAGAAGCCGTTAATAAAGCACCAAATAAGGCTTTGCTAGTAATTTTTTTCATAATTTTTCTCCTCCTTACATAACATTATAAATTAAATTTTTAAAATGTAAATATTGTGATTATTTATTATTCTCTTTCCTCTGTGCTTAGCATATAGCCTCTTCCTCTTATAGTGAGGATAAGCTTTGGGGGTTTGTCTTCTAGTTTGTTCCTAATGTTTTTTACATAGACATCTACGATGTTTGAATCGTAATCGGAGGCGATGCCCCATACTTTGTTTAAAAGCACTTCTCTTCTCATGATCTTGTTTGGATTTTGGCCAAGTACTTTTAGAAGTTCAAACTCTTTTGGGGTTAAAATCACAGGTTTATCTTTGTAAATCACTTTAAAATCCACAAGGTCCATAAAAAGATCACCAACGGAGATATTCTCATCTTTTACTTTGTTATAACGCCTTAAAACCGCTTTTACCCTTGTTATGAGCTCTTTAAAAGAAAAAGGCTTTGTGATATAATCATCGGCTCCTGCTTCAAGGCCCTCTATCTTATCCTCTAATTGTGATTTTGCCGTTAGCATGATAATGGGGATATCCACTTGCATCCTTATTTGCTTGCATACTTTTATGCCGTCCATCTTCGGTATCACAACGTCCAATATGATAATATCGTAATTGTTTGTTCTTGCTTTCTGAAAAGCCTGAAAACCATCTTTGGCAACATCCACCTGATAGCCCTCGTGGACAAATCCCTTTTCTAAGGTTTCTAGTAAAAGCTCATCATCTTCTACTATAAGAGCTTTATAGCTCATAAGCCTATATGTGGCTCTAAGCTAAACCAACTATCGCACACACATTTGGGGCTGTATTGATTGAATGTAGCAGCGCAATCTTTACATTTCCAAAGTTTTAGGTTTTTAAGAACAATGTTGTAAGCATCTAATTTGGCCTGATCTTGATGGGCTTTTAAAAGAAAATCCACCACCTCGTTGTTGGTAGTAACATCTGCCAAGAGTTTTATCTTATTGGGAGCCCCTATGTAGATGTAAAATATACCAAGCACCTCAGGGGATACGCCTTTTTCTATATCTGCTGCCATCAGGTAAACAGCCGTTTGAGGCATAGAGCACCCCACCAAAAGAAGCTTGTCTTTGAGGTTTAACTGCAACATGTTATCGAGGACTTTTGAGGCATCTTTTGTTTTATCTTGTGCTAAAAGCTCAGATACATACAAAAACCCCGTTAGCTCATTCTTGGTATCATCAAAAGCATCTTCCAATTCGTCCAATCGTTTTGTTTTATCTTCCAAATCAACATTTTTTAGGCTTTTGATGGTGTTTAATATATCTTTTTGATAGGGTTTTTCTTTGCGGGGTATGTTTTTTAAAATCTGCTCTTGGGTGTTGAGAGCCACCTGATAGTCTTTTTTGTCAAAGAGTATGTTTCTTTTTAACTGGAGGCTTTGGATAGATTCTATGTCTAAAAGATTTATGGCTTCTTGAGGATTTTCGTATCTTAAAGATCTTGCTTTTTCAAATTTGCTATATATATCATCTTCGTATGTGGGTGTGTATTTTAATATGTTTGCAAATACAAAATAAAGGGGTTTTACACTTTTAATATTTTCTAAGTTTGTTTTGGGCTTTTGGTATTTTAGAAAAAATACATCCAAAGAAGCATCAAAAATAGAGGATAGTTTTGAACTTAAAGCTCTTTCTCGCCAAGTGAATACAAGGGTTGGTATTATAAAACCCACAAAACCAAAGATAAAAAGCAATACAAAAAGAGGCACTTGGAAGGTGTATACAAAAAGGTTGATCTTTACTTCTTCCATATGCTGTGATACAAAAAGTACCAGCAAGATGACCAAAAGTCCTATAAAAAGTATCTTTAAAATGTTTAAAAGCCTCATACTTCTACCCTCTCCGCATTTGACCAAAGCCAATCAAGGTTGTAATACTCTCTTGCTTCTTTTGTCTGGATATGTATTATCGTATCCAGCAAATCAATCAATATCCACTGAGCGCTGTCGTTCAAACCTTCTATATGATCTATGGCGATACCTTTGTTTTTTAACTCTTTTTCCAAATGCTCAGCCAAAGCCTTGGCATGCACGCTTGAGTTGGCAGTGGCTATCACAAAGTAGTCTGCTATGTTTGTATGCTTTCTCACATCCAATATGGATATATCCTCAGCTTTTTTGTCTTCTAAAAGCGTTTTTATAAGCTTTAGTTTATCCATTCGCTTCTTTTATGAGCTTTTCCAATTTTGTCGTATAAGGGGTTTGCCCAAAGAGTTTTTTGTATTTTTCAAAATAATTCAGACCATCTTTTCTTGATTTTTGTGCCAAGTCTTGCCATCTTTTTATCTGAAGATTCCAAAACTTTATACGTTTTTCTATAAAAGGTTTTTCTTGGGCTTTTGCATGACGAAGCTTATGCTCATCGTGTTTTAGCATGTCTTGATACTTGTCTTCATAGCGCTTTGCTTGTTTTGGCACCAATAAAAGATTTTTTATCAGTCTATAGTAGGTCTTTGTTTTTGATACATACTGTGCGTCGTTTATCAGCATATCTTTGTATCTCATCGCAGCTGGATAGTAAAAACCGTAATCTTCATAAAATTTGGCTATAAGCTCATCGTGTTTTGCTATTTTTTGTCTTGCTTTGTCTATGAGTGTTCTTACATCAGCATCGTAGGGGTTGTTTGGGTATTTGCTCAAAAACTCTTTGGCAAGGTCTATAGCTTTGTAAGTGTAGGTTTGGTCTCTGTAGGCATCTGGGGCTATACTATAATAGCTTTTTATAAGCATATATGTAGCTTGTGGAGCTTCTGGAGAGTTTGGATAATAGTATAAAAAGCTCTCTAAGTATATAATAGCGTTTGTATAATCTTGATCAAGATAATAGCTTTTGGCAAGCATAAACCTCGCTCTTTCTATTTGCTCTGGTGTAAGGTTTTCAAGGTATTTTAAAGCTCTTTTTAGGTTTTCTTCCGCAGAAGAGTAATTTCCGTTTGTAAAAGCTTCTGAGCCTTTGGTGTATCCTTTTATAGCCCTTTGCTCCCTTTCTTTCTGAGTTACTTTTGCACAAGAGCTTATCATCAAAGAAGCTCCTAAAAGCATCATACAAAGGACAAAGATCTTAAAATGTTTTTTCATACCTAATATTATACCACTCCAAAGCATTTTTAGAAATCTAAAAGCTTTTTATTTTTAACATATGAAGATATAACCCTCAATACCTCTTCAAAGTTTCTTATTTTTTCAATGGCAAGAATGATTTCATCTTTTACAAGGGATATGTTATCTGGATACTCGTGGGTGAGCTTGTTTCTTAATGTTCTTATTTGTATCCATTTATCGGCTTTTGGTATAATGCCCAATTTTTCAAGCTTGTCTAAGATGTCTAAAAAGCTTAAACTATCGTAATCTTCTCCCAAAGATTTTAAAAGATTTTTAAAAAGTTTTTGTCCCATATAATCTTGTAGTTTTACAAACCTATAGACAAAGGCATCTATTGTTTTTATAGCCTCAAAATCTTCTAAACTTTCAAGCATGTTGTTTTGTAAAATATCAACAGACAGTATTTTTAGTCTTTCTAAATGTAAATGAGATACCTTTAAATTTTCTTCTAAAATCTTCATATCAAAATGCCAGTTCTTTTGGCCTCTTCAAAGATAGGTTTATCATCTGTGTTTTTGGCTTTTATCAAAACATCAACACTCCTTTCAACGCCTTTTATCTCAAGCTTTGCCAAAAAATCAATCTCTTGATTAAGAAAAACATCCTTTTGGGTTTCTATAAATATATCTATATCACCGCCCTTTTTTGTTAAATCTGCCCTGCTTCCAAATATATAAACCTTTGCATCTTCCCCAAACACCTCACTTGCCACTTTTTTTATAATCTCCATCTCTTCATCCGATAGCCTTATCCGTTTATCCATATATTTAGATAGCTCATTTGCTTTATTTACTCTACTTCTTCATTCTCATAGAATAATCCGATAGCCTCATTATAAAGATAGCATAACTTAAAAACTTTTCAACGGCCAATTTATACACCCAAAAAATATTAAAAAATCTACAAAAGCACATCTTAAAAAAAATGATGGAGTATATCAAAAGCTTTCTTCTAAGCAAGGGGTGAACTGAAGGCAATTGTAGCTTGCGCCTTTTACGTAGGCTTTTTTGTCTTTTACGGATACTCTGTTTTGCTCTATCCAGCGTATCACTTGAGGAAGAAGCTTGTGCTCTAAGTTTAGGATTTTTTGCTCTAAAGTGTTTTCTGTGTCTGATGGGTCTATGGGGCTGATGGTTTGGGCGATGATGCAACCAGCGTCTATGTCTTCTGTGACAAAATGCACTGTGGCTCCTGTATATTTCACACCAGATTCTATGACCCTTTTGTGTACGTTTATACCTTTAAAAGCTGGCAACAAAGAAGGGTGTATGTTTATTATTTTCTGTGGATAAGCTTTTATAAAATCTCCCGATAGTATAGCCATAAACCCCGCTAAGACTATAAAATCTACATTTTTTTCTTTTAAAAGCCTCAAAACGTTTTCTTCAAACAAGCGCTTTGGCTTTTGGTCAAAATAAAATACCTCTGTGTTGTAATCTTTTGCTATATCTATAGCTTTTGCTTGCTTGTTGTTTGATATCACGATAAAATCCGACGTTAAAAACCCTTGTTTTTTGGCTTTTAGTATAGCCTCCAGATTTGATCCTCTTCCAGATACAAAAATAGCTATGTTCATGGTTTTATAGCTCTTATAAAAGCCTCAAGCTTTTTGGGATCTTTTTTACCTGGTTTTTCTTCTACCCCAGAAGCCACATCCACACCATAGGGTTTTATATGTTTTAAAAGTTCTTTTATGTTGGTATCGTTTAGGCCTCCAGATACGAAAAAATCCCTATTTAGGTTTTTTAAGATGTCCCAATTGAAGGTTTTTCCAGCTCCTCCATATTGATCTGAAAGCGTATCAAAAAGAATGACGCTTTTATCCCAGCAGTTATCTATATCTGGAAGCTCATTGCTCACCCTAATCACCTTTATAAGTCTATCAGATATGTTGTAATTGCAATCCTCATCTCCATGAAGCTGGACAAAATCAAAATAATTAAGAAGTTCTTTTACTCTATCCAAAGGCTCTTTTACTACCACTCCTACGATGGGTATTTTTATATGATTTTTTATTTTTAAAGCCTCTTCGGGAGTTATGTATCTTTTGCTTTTAGGATACAAGATAAACCCTAACAAATCAGCTCCAAACTCTTGGGCCAACATGGCGTCTTCTAAGTTTGTGATACCGCATATTTTTATCTTTGTCATTGTTTTTCTTCCTTTATAGACAACAAAATAAGTCCAAATATAGATAGGCTAACGGCGCTGTCGGCTACGTTAAAAGCAGGCCAGTAGTGATTCTCTATATGAAAATACAAAAAATCCGTCACCTTACCATAAAAAAGCCTTTCAAAAAGATTTCCAAAAGCTCCGCCCGAGAGCATGCCCATTAGTATGTTAATTTTTGTATCTTTGCTTTTAAAAGCGTAAAAACCACTTATAAATATCGCCAAAATAGGTAAAAGTTCCAAAAAAATGACCCTCAGGCCACCACCGATACCAGACAACATGCCAAAAGCTATACCTTTGTTGTATATGAGCACTATTTTAAGTATAGGAAGTACATCTATACTCTGGTTTGGCTCTAAGATGTTTCTTATCCACATCTTTGTGATCTGGTCTAAGATAAAAACCGATAGAAATGTGAAAATGTATATTAGAACATATCTTTTAGTGTGTTTTTCCATATATCTTTGGCTAATGTAAGATCGCATCTTAGAAGTTCCCTTCCGTTGTAATCTATACTAAAATCTTGTTTTTGCACAACGCTCCCAAGCAACATCCAATCTAAGGGCGTTTTTTCTACAAGTTCTTTAAACTGCTCTTCCAAAGTCTCTTCTACGCTTACCACTGCTCTAGTTGGATTCTCAGAGAACAAGAATAAAATGGGGTCTTCGTCCACGTATAGGCTTATCTGAGCTCCTAAATTGCTATCTACGAGGCTTTCAAAGAGGTTTGCCACAAGCCCACCCATCGATACATCGTGAACAGACAATACAACATCTTCTTTTATAAGGTTTATAATTAGGTCTGCTAAGATCTTTTCTTTTTGGATATCCACTTTTGTAAGAGCTCCTTTTACAGTTCCTGTCAAGATCTTTTGAACCATAGAGCCATTTAGTGTATAAGTTTGATTTAGGTTTCCTATAAGGAAGATACTTGAGGGTTTTTTAAACCTATGGTCCATATGTTTATGCACATCTTCTAAAAGCCCTACACCCACTACAACAGGTGTTGGCATTATGTTTGTGATGGTGTTGTCTTCTACAGTTTCGTTGTAAAGGGATACGTTGCCACTTATAACTGGAATCTCAAACTCTCTCATGGCATCCGCCATACCGCTTACACACAGATCCATCTTTATAGCCACGTCTTCTCTTCTTGGGTTTCCAAAGTTTAGACAATCGCTAAAAGCCAAAGTTTTAGCTCCCACACAAGATAGGTTTCTAACGCACTCTGCTATAGTCCATCTTGCCCCTTCGTAGGGATCTGATTCCATATAATAAGGGTTTCCATCGGCTTTTATAGCTATACCCTGATCGGATTTTACCTCTGGTCTTAATGGCCATTTTATCCTTAAAACAGCGCCGTCCGATGAGGGACCAACCACAGTGTTTGTCCCCACTTCAAAATCATACTGGGTATATATATGCTCTTTGGAAGCTATGTTTGGGTTTGATAGGATTTTCATAAAAAGATCTTTTGGACTTATATCGCTTGGCAAAAACTGCTCTTTTGATGGTTCAAAGGTTTTCTGAGTCCCGATATAACAGCTGGGTACACCCTCTGCTACTATCTTGTAATCCAATGAAGCTACCTTTTCTCCTCTAAAATGTACATCTACCTTATCGGAATCAATGGTCTGTCCAAGTACACACCAAGAAAGATGAAACTTTTGGGATATGTTTATAAGCTCTTGAAGTTTGTCTTTTTCTATCACCAAGAGCATCCTCTCTTGGCTTTCTGAAAGAAGTATCTCGTAGGCGTTCATATCTTGCTCTCTTAGAGGTACTTCGTCTAAGTTTATATCAACTCCTAAACTTGATTTGTAAGCCACTTCAAAGCAAGCTCCCGCTATACCACCAGCTCCTAAATCTTGTATACCTACAGCAAGTTTGTTTTCTGCCACATACATGATAACCTCAAGGAGCTTTTTGCCGTAAAAAGGGTCTCCTATCTGAACGTTTGAGCGTTTTTTAAGGGCTTTTTCGTCAAATTGAGCACTTGCCATAGTAGCTCCATGTATGCCGTCCCTTCCGGTGGAAGAACCCACTAAGAAAAGAAGCTGCCCTTCTTTTGTGGCCTTTGCTCTATAGAGCCTTCCTTTTGGCATTATGCCTATACAAAATGCGTTCACCAGAGGATTTTTATCGTAAGTGCTATCAAAATAAGTTTCACCACCCACCGTTGGTATGCCTATGCAGTTTCCATAATAGCCTATACCCTTTACCACCCCTTTTGTGATACGTTTGCTTTTTTGTATGTCTCCAAACCTTAGAGAATCAAGGAGTGCTATGGGTCTTGCCCCCATTGACATGATATCTCTTATGATACCGCCTACACCTGTGGCAGCTCCATTTACTGGGTCTATGAAAGATGGGTGATTGTGACTTTCTATCTTAAAAGCCACCCAGACATCTTCTATCTCTATCACCCCTGCGTTTTCACCAGGACCTTGGATCACGTAAGGAGCTTCAGTGGGAAAGCGCTTTAGGAGTGGTTTTGAGCTTTTATAAGAACAATGTTCAGACCATAAAACCCCAAATATACCGAGCTCTATATCGTTTGGCTCCCTACCTATCAAAGACTTTATAGTCTCGTACTCCTGCTGTGTAAGCCCGTGTAAATTATCCATTGCAATTATTTTATCATACTAAAGTAGGTTTGATAATAAATATGTTATACCTATAAAAGCCAAAGACAAAAGTGTAAATTTAATAGTGCTTACAAAAAATAAACTCAGCATCGTATAACCTGAGATAACCGGCTTTCTGATATGCATAGCATCGTATTTGTGAGATATATATACAATAGCCCATATTGTGGCAAAGTAGATAAGTGTATCTATCAAGATTGCGTACATTAAATCTGATAAACCTGCACGAAGAGGCAAAGACCCCAGCAACTGGCCTAACGACAGGAGATTACTTTGAGGATTCATCGCTTTTGTCGTTTTCTGACTTTTTAAACCACAATTTTTTTGGTAAGATGATAATCTTTTCGTTTGGACGCTGAAGCTGCATGTACTCAGATGCATATTTTTTCATAAAAAAGTTAGGGTTTTCGTCAAGTTGCTGTTTTTCAACATAAAGATACTTATGCTTATCTTCTTCTTTTTTCAAAAGATCTTCGATGGGGCCGTTGGATTTTTCAAGGGCTATAAGCGAGAATACGTTGGATGAGCTTATAAGCACATTCCATATCGTATAAAATATAGCCAGCGAGAAAAACCCAAGCGTTATAAAGTTAGTGTAAAAACGGCCAAAATTCTTCTTTTGACGCATACTGAGCTCCGTAGCTAAGGTACTCTTCTATCCTCAATAGCTCGTTGTATTTGGCTATCCTTTCAGATCTTGATAAAGAACCTGTTTTTATCTGTCCTGCGTTTGTACCTACAGCCAAATGAGCTATAAATGTATCTTCTGTTTCCCCGGATCTGTGAGATATAACGGTGTTATAGCCGTATTGTTTTGCCATAGCTATGGTTTCTAAGGTTTCTGTGAGAGTGCCTATTTGGTTTAGCTTTATAAGTATTGCGTTTGCTATGCCTTTTTCTATACCATCTGCAAAGATTTTTGGATTTGTGGCAAACACATCATCTCCTACAATCTGTACCCTATCTCCTAAACTTTCTGTAATCATCTGCCATCCTTCTTCATCATCTTCTGACGCCGGGTCTTCTAAAGATATTATCGGATAGTTTTCTAAAAGCTTTATACAAAAATTAAGAAGTCCTTCTTTATCATACTGCTTACCGTCTATGTTGTATATACCGTCTTTGTAAAACTCGGATGCTGCAAAATCAAGACCTATGGCGATGTCTTCTCCGGGTGTATATCCTGCTTTTTCTATGGCTTTTAGTATAAACTCTATAGCTTTTTCTGTGGATTCTAAGTTTGGTGCAAAACCACCCTCATCTCCTACGCAAGTGGCCTGGCCGTTTTCTTTTAGCAAGCTCTTAAGCACATGAAACGTCTCTGAAGCCATCCTAAGAGCATCGGAAAACGTATCAGCCCCGTAAGGTATCATCATAAACTCTTGTATGCTAAGAGGGTTATCCGCATGCACGCCGCCATTTATTATATTCATAAGAGGCACAGGCAACTTTTTTGCAAACACGCCTCCTAAATATGCAAAAAGTGGTATTCTAAGCTCGTTGGCCATAGCTCTTGCCACTGCCATACTCACAGATAGTATTGCGTTAGCTCCTAAGTTTGATTTGTTGTCTGTGCCATCAAGTTCTATAAGTGTTAGGTCAAGCTCTGTTTGATTTGAAGCATCAAGACCTATTACGGCTTTTGCTATTTCTTTGTTTACGTTGTCCACGGCTTTTAAAACACCCTTGCCAAGGTATCTCTCGTCGTTGTCTCTTAGCTCTAAAGCCTCTTTTGAGCTGGTGGAAGCACCACTTGGAACTATAGCTACACCCATAGCTCCCGATTCTAACAACACTTCTGTTTCTACCGTTGGATTGCCCCTTGAATCAAGCACTTCTCTTGCTTTTATGTCTGCTATTTTACTCATAACTCCTCCTTTTGATGAAATAGGCACGAGGGGGATCGAACCCCTGACCTCAGGCGTGTCGAGCCTGCGCTCTCCCAACTGAGCTACGCGCCTTATTTTCTATTATAGCATACTATGCTACTGGTATCACCGCCCCAAAACGGCGCTTTCTTTTGGAAAAGTCTTCTACGGTAAGTTCCAAATCTTTTGGTGTGAAATCTGGCCAGTATTTTTCACAGAAAAAAATCTCAGCGTAAGCCAAATCCCACAATAAGAAGTTTGATATTCTCTTTTCGTTGCCAGTTCTTATAAGAAGGTCTACTTCTGGTAAAAACTCAGTATCTAAGGCTTTTTTTATGTCATCTTGGGTTACAAATTCCTTTTTTTCTTCTAAAAGCTTATTAAAAGCCCTTGTTATATCGTCAAGTCCTCCATAGTCTATGGCGATGGTGAGTGTAATGCCGTTGTTTTGGGAGGTTTTTTCTTCCATATAAGCCATATAAGATATTAGATCTTTGTCTATCCTTTCTTTTCTTCCTATAAACCTCATCCTTATAGAATTTTTCATGATGCTTTCTTCTTTTCTTATAAGGTATTCTTTAAAAAGCCTAAAAAGCACATCTATTTCTTCTTTTGGTCTTTTCCAATTTTCCGTGGAAAAAGCAAAAAGGGTAATATATCTAACCCCTAGTTCTTTGGCCCTTAGCGTGATTGGCTCTACTACCTCCGCCCCTGCGTAGTGCCCATAAAATCTACTTTTACCTTTTTCTTGGGCCCACCTTCCGTTACCATCCATTATTATAGCTATGTGTTTTGGCACATTTAAGTCCATTAAATTAGTATAAACTAAATAAGTGAAATCAAGATGAAATTATATGTTGTAGTTTTCGTCGTCTTCTTCATCGTCTTCTATGCTTGCTAAGTTAAGATCCAGACGCTCAGCTGGTATTATGGTGGTTATAGAGTGCTTATATACGAGGGTTTGCTGTTTGCCGTCTTCTATAAGTATCGTGTAAAGGTCAAAAGACCTCACTTTTCCTTGCAGTCTTACACCGTTCAAAAGATATATAGAAACCTTTACCTTAGATTTCCTCAATTGGTTTAACATAGCATCTTGTAATTTTGCTGCATTCTTGCTACCCATATTTTACCTCTCAAAGTTAATATATTATTATTATATCAAAATTTAATTTATAAGTGTATGAGTTATATATCCTGAAAAACTGTAATAGATTTTACTTTTCTTTATCATGGCCTCTAAGGTATTTCGGGAGGTGATACCTTTTCTATAAAATTTCTTGTATAAGTTCAGATAGACTATGAACACAGAGTGCGTGAGCACGTTTCAGATACCTGTCTTTTTAACAGACACTTATTATACGATGTAAGAAATGCTTACAGCACACTAGAGTGGTTTACCATGTTTTAGATGCATGTCTTTTTAACAGACACTTATTATACTATGTAAGAAATGCTTACAGCACACTAGAGCGATGGTATCGCATTTTACTTATGGCGTGGCATACTTGTCGTGGGTTGATAAAAGAACAGGCACATACAATGTAAGAAATGCTACACATACTAATCTTCATTGACTCTTCTATAGGGTTCTGAAACCATGGCAAACTTGTAGTAAAGCTCTAGTTCTAAATCTCCCTTTTCTATCTCTTGGAACATTTAGGTCTATCTTAAAAGATCCTGCATTTAATGTTCTCCCATAGTATCCGTTAGCTTTGTTGTCTTCTTCTTCGCTTAAGAATACCTTTCTTTCAGAGTTCATAAGCGTCTCCATAACCAACTCAATAAACTCTTTTACACCAAGCTTCTGTCGGTTAAGAATATCTTTGGTAAGATAATCTTCTGTTAGACTTTCTAAAGAAGCTTTTAGCTTCTCTATTTCTTCTTTTCTCATACACAAAACCTCCTAAAACTTAATAACATGTTTAAGTTTAAGACACATAAATATTTTAACTCCCTAAAGCTGGATACAAATGGTACAAAACCCTTGGTGATAAAGGATGTATGCGAGTTTGTGGATTATGTTGCCCTAGATGTGAAAACGATAAACTATAAGCTATACAACAGCAACGACGGTTTTTTTAAACTAATAGATACGTTGTGCTATCTATCAAGAATAGACAAACCATTTTTGTTGAGGACTACTCTTTATCCTCCTTTTGTGGGAGAATATTTTATAAGGTATATGCTTGATGTCTTTAAAAACCTTGACATAAAAAATATAGATTGGTTTTTTAACGCTTTTGATAACAAAAATGTTTTAGAAGAAAAAGCTAAAGCCCATACATCCACCACAAGCGAACATATCAAAAATTTGCTAAAAGATATAGAGATACCGCAAGATATACATATTCACTTTTAATTTTTATAAAAGCCCCAAAAAGGGGCTTTGGTTGTTTGATTATACTGGTCTTGCGTTAAAACCATCATCTGGTGGGTTTTGATCGTTTGGTGGTGGGGTTTGACCAGAAGAGTATAAGGTGGTGGCTATCTTGTTGGAGATGTTTGTTATGCTGTTGTAAGCATCTTCTATGGTATTTTTATCGGCAGAGCTTAGGGCTTGTTTGCCTTTTGATATCTCTGTTTCAGCTTCTTGGGCAAGGTCTTGAGGTATCTTGTCTTTTTGCTCGTTTATAAGCTTTTCAAGGGTATAAATGAGAGAATCAAGCCTGTTTCTTGCTTCTATAAGCTCTTTGTTCTTCATGTCTTCGTCTGCGTGCATTTGTGCTTCTTGTACCATCTTTTCTATATCTTCTTTGGATAGCCCACCGGCGGCTTGGATTTTTATAGATTGTTCTTTGCCTGTGGCTTTGTCTTTGGCAGTCACATGAAGTATACCATCAACGTCTATATCAAAACACACTTCTATTTGAGGTACTCCTCTTGGTGCTGGTGGTATACCTGTTAGGGTAAATCTTCCAAGGGATTTGTTGTCTTTGGCCATTGGTCTTTCGCCTTGTAGTACCTGGATTTCTACCTCTACTTGGTTGTCTGAGGCTGTGGTAAACACTTCGCATTTTTTGTAGGGTATTGGCGTGTTTCTTGGTATGAGGGTTGTCATTACGCCGCCGTAGGTTTCAAGACCCAAAGAAAGGGGTGTTACATCCACCAAGAGTATATCCTTTACTTCACCAGTTATAACACCAGCTTGTATAGCAGCACCCACTGCCACCACTTCATCTGGGTTTACACCTTTGTGAGGTTCTTTGCCAAAAAATTCTTTTATCTTTTGTTGAACTAGAGGTATGCGTGTAGAACCACCTACTAATACCACTTCGCTTATATCTCTTGGAGTTAGTCTTGCATCTTCTAAGGCTCTTTTTACTATCTCCATAGTTCTATCTATGAGATCCTTTATCATCTCTTCTAATCTCGCTCTAGTGAGTTTTTTCTGTAGGTGCATAGGTTGTTTAGTATCTGGGTCTATGGTGATAAACGGCAAATTTATCTCTGTTTCCATCTTGAAAGAAAGCTCTTTTTTAGCTTGTTCTGAAGCTTCTTTTAGACGTTGGAGTGCTGTTTTATCGTTTTTAAGATCGATGTTGGTTTCTTTTTTAAACTCAGAGATAAGCCATTCCATTATGCGCTCATCTATGTTAGCACCACCCAAATGCGTATCGCCGTTTGTGGCTTTTACCTCTATAACACCGTCTCCACCTTCTAAGATAGATACGTCAAAAGTACCACCACCAAAGTCATATACTAAGATTTTTACATCCGCTTGTTTATCAAGTCCGTAGGCCAGAGCTGCCGCTGTTGGTTCATTTAGTATCCTTTGGACTTCTAATCCTGCTATGGCTCCGGCGTCTTTTGTAGCTTGGCGTTGACGCTCGTTAAAATAAGCTGGTACTGTTATAACGGCTTTTGTTATCTTTTCACCAAGGTAGGACTCGGCTGCCTCTTTTAGTTTTTTGAGCACTTGAGCCCCTATTTCTTCGGGTCTTACCTTTCTTCCTATGTTTGGTATTTCAAAAGCTGCATCTTGTTTGTCATCTGGTACTACTTTATAAGATACCCTTTTGGCTTCTTCCGTTACCTCTTCGTATTTTCTTCCTATAAATCTTTTAGATTCATAGATTGTGTTTTCTGGGTCTAATACGGCTCTTCTTTTGGCTGGATCACCTACCAAAACTTCCTTTTCTTTAGTGTATGAGACTATTGAAGGGGTTAACCTTGCTCCTTCTTGATTTGCTATAACTACAGACTCACCACCTATCATTACCGCCACCACAGAGTTTGTAGTTCCAAGGTCTATACCCAATACCTTTTCTGCCATACGTTTTTACCTCCTACTTTAATATATTAATATAATAAAACTTAAGTATAATTTTGTCAAGTTTTTTTAGTGTATTTATAATATTATATGTATTATAAAAGCTTTAAAACGTTATAATTTTTTTCTACAGCTTTTAATATCTTAATGGTATAAAATAGTAATATGAAACAGGTTGCCGATGAAACATAAAACATTTTTAGGGCTTGTAGTTTTATTTGTCTTGTTTTGGATTTTTGGTATAGGCATAGGTCTCTTTTCTTATGTGTCCGTTTCTTTGCCTTTTTTGTTTAAAGGTTATTATGAGGAGCTAAGACTTTTTGTTGGTGCTTGGATTGGTATCGGGCTTGCTGGGCTTATCTTACTTTATTTTATATTTAAAAAACCTTGAACAAAAAGAAGAATTAGAAAAAGATAAATACTTTTATGAAAATCTTTTCGAAAGTTATCAGTTTCCTTTGATTGTGATAGATAAAGAAGGTAATATTGTAAGCGCAAATGAACCCAGCTTCAAGACTATACGGATATACCAAGGAAGAGTTTTCAAATATGCAGCTTTATGAGCTTGAGAGCATTCCCAAAGAAGAGTCTCTTAGGCTTATATCAAACATATTCCAAGGTCTTATAAACAGTTTTGAGTCAATACATGTAACAAAAGATAAAAGAAATGTCAATGTTGAAATTTATACGAACAAAACAACGCTTGACGGGCAAGATTATTGTCTACTTACCATGATAGATATCTCTGAAAAGGTTATTTTAGCAAGGATTTTTGACATGTTAAGAGAGATAAATAGGATGATTATAAGCGTTGATTTAGAAAGTGAGCTTTTGAAAAAAACCGTTGATACTATACACATGTTTGACTTTGATTGTGTAGTTTTATTAAAACCAAAAGACCAAGAATTTGAGATCATTTTGAAAAAGGGTATTGTACCAGAAGCATTTTATTACTCTTTAGAAAAAAAGCTCATGGTGAGTAAAAGCTCGATGACGGAGAGTGAAGGTTATGTATCAAAAATATCCGTGCCTATTTTTTCAATGCTGGAAGAAGGTATAACTGATGATATTCTTTATATTATAAGCATATACAAAAAAGAGCCTAGGTTTTTTGAAAACTACCGAGTTTCCAGTGTTTTTGAGGAATTTGGGAAAGACCTCTCTTTTGCCCTCAGAAAGATATCTCAAGAACAAAATAGCATTATTTTAAGAAAAGCCTTAGAGAACTCAAAAGACTGGGTACTTATTGCTGATGAAGATGGTCATGTGCTTTATGCAAATGAAACAGTCTGTAAAATCTCTGGTTATGAATGTAATGAGCTTATGGGCAATCAGCCTAAAATGTTTAAATCTGGTTATCATGATGATACATTCTACAAAAGACTTTGGGATACTATAAAATCTGGTGATATCTTTGAAGGGATTTTTTACAACAAAGCTAAAAACGGTGATATCTTTGTTTTAGAAGAAATGATAATACCGGTAAAGCTCAAAGATGGAACTGTAAGATATATTACTATAGCAAAAGATATAACAAAAGAAATAGAACTTCAAGAGCGTTTAGAACGCTTTAGACTTATAGATGATCTTACAGGCCTTTTAAACATGGCTGGTTTTTCTAAAGCTATAAACGATAGGATTTCTTATCTTAAAAGCTCTAAAACTTCAGACAAAGGAGCTGTTTTGCTTATTGATATATATGGTTTTTCTGAGTTAAACCAGATTCACGGCTTTTCAAATATGGATAAATTGTTGAAAGATTTTGCTAATATGCTAAATAGCGTTTCAAAATCCCAGTTTGGAGACGATGTTGTACTATCGAGAGTTGGGCCAGATGAGTTTGGTATGTTCGTAGAGTGTTCTCAAGAGGACATCGCTTCTAAAATTAACGATTTTATAAACAAAATAAACGAATTGCTTGTTTCAAAAGAGCTTGGTATTGGCATCTTTATCAACATAGGTGTGTCTTTTTACGATAAGGATAGTGATTCTTTTGAAGTGCTTCGCGAAAAAGCCAACATTGCTTTACAAGAGGCCAAGAAAGAAGGATCGGGCACATACAGGTTTTACAACGAAGACATAAGTTCATCCCTCAAGAAGTATAAAGAGGCTCAAGAGCTTTTAGAAAGAGCCCTGTCAAAGGACTTGTTTAGATTTTTCTATCAGCCTTACTTTGATATAAAAACAAAAAACTTTGTAGGTTATGAGGCTTTGATAAGAATAATAGATGAAGATGGTAGCGTTATATCCCCTTACAAGTTTATAGATTACCTTGAATCTTCTTCGTATTTTTTAAATAGATTTCAAGAGGTATTTTTAAAGATGGTTGAAAGCGATATGAATACGTTTATTTCAAAAGCTAAATCACATTTTAGCTCTGCTTTCAACATATCTGCAAACAGCTTCAAAGATGATATGTTCATGTCAAAGCTTATAGGTCTTTGTAATAAGTTTGAAGATAAGCTTGTAATAGAGATTACAGAAAGGATGTTGCTATCAGATTTTGAAAGGACAAAGGAAATCTTGAGAAATATAAGATCAGTTGGTAGTAAAGTTGCTTTGGATGACTTTGGCACTTATTACTCTTCTCTTTCCTATGTTAAAAATGTTGAGCTTGATATTATAAAGATAGATATATCCTTTATAAAGGATATAGTTTTTGATAAAAGAAGTTTGGCGGTGGTAAAAGCCATAATAAACCTTGCCAAAG
>Ga0080003_1000838_pt1 | contig 18482 bp, 18 predicted proteins | sample JossMetagenome_FD_69206 | JGI IMG/M metagenome (GOLD analysis project Ga0080003, IMG submission 69206) | Hot spring microbial communities from Joseph's Coat, Yellowstone National Park, USA - JC2_E (SPADES assembly) (version 2) | ecosystem: Environmental > Aquatic > Thermal springs > Hot (42-90C)...
ACTCCCTTTTGTCGAGTTCCGGGAGGAGGGGGCGGCCCGCCGCGGTTGGGAGGGGGCCGCCATGTGCGCCCCCTTCCTCTCTATGCCAGGGCTTTCCCCCTCGGACTCCTACTTCCCCCGAATCCCCCTAAGTGTCTTAAACCCTTGAGTACCTAAAGTGCCTTTGTTCCCTTATCCATACATAATCCATATATCCACGGTATTCAAATGGAGGTCTGCACCAGGGCAAAGGTGTTAGGGGAAGGTATTGGGGGCGGCCCCTTAAAGTTATGGACAGGGCGCTGAGCCTCGCCCAGGGCTTCGCAGGCGCGGCCCCCTTAGGCAGCTGGTAGGCCTCTTCATGGGCGAGCGACGGAGGACGTCGGCCCAGGGCCCACCCCTCAGCTGGCGCGCTGGCACGGCCATGGACTCGCCTTGCTATGGGCCGATGGCGGCAGCCGCTCTGCCCTGCGCGGCCTCCTCAGCCCTGACGTTCACGAGGGGGCACATGGGGTCTGAGGCGAACAGGTCGCCGGTCAGCGCAAACGCCCTCGCCCTGCAGCCGCCGCAGACGTCCCTGAACCTGCAGGTGGAGCAGGGCCCCTTCAGGTTGTCCCTGTCCCTGAGCGCCCTGAAGACGGGGCTATTCCTCCATATCTCCAGTGCCGACTGGCTGCGCAGGTTCCCCGCCTTTATTGGCACGAAAGCGCACGGCCAGACGTCGCCGTTCGGCTTTACGTAGAACATCCCGCCGCCCGCGCTGCACCCCCTGAAGAAGTTGGGGTACACCCTTAGCGCTGGGGAGTCCTTCACCAGGTAGGCAAAGTACTCCGGCAGCCCCACCGGTATGATGACCGGCTTCACCTCCCTCTGTATCCTCTTAACCCTCTCCATCACTTGGAGGAGCTCCTCGCGGCTGAGCAGCAAATTCCTCAGGGCCTCGCCCCTCCCAGCCGGCAGCAGCTGGTAGAGGAAGACCACGTAGGCGCCGAGCCTGTCGGCGAACCTGATCAGGTCCTCCAGCTGGTTGAGGTTAAGCTTCGAGAGCGTTATGTTTATGTGAATGTAGAGCCCCTCGTCGGCAGCGTTCTCTATCCCCTCCACGGCCCTCCTGAAGGCCCCGGGGACGCCGCGGTACTGGTCGTGCTGCCTGGGGTCCACAAAGTCAATGCTTGCCGCTATCCCCTCTACCCCGAGGTCCCTCAGCCTCCTCGCGACGGCCTTAGTTATGAGCGTGGCGTTGGTGGCTATTAGGACGCTGAAGCCGAGCCTCTTGGCGTAGGCTATGAGCTCATATATGTCAGGCCTCACCAGGGGCTCCCCTCCAGTGAAGACGAGGGTGCGGAACTCCGGCACCTCAGCGAGCTTCCTTATGACGTCCTTCGCCCCCTCCGTGTCGAGCTCGTCAGGGAGGGGCTTTCCTCCCCTGGCGTGACAGTGTATGCACCTCAGGTTGCAGGCGGCGGTCACCTCGTAGACCGGGTGAATTGGCATGCCGAAGCAGCCGAAGCCGAGGGCCCCGGCAGCGGTCCTCAGCATGAGCCCTGCCTTAGGGAGCCACCTGTCAAGGCCAGGCCAGCCGGTCAGCCTCTTAAATGCCATGAGGCTCGCTACCTGCCTCAGCACAAGCGAGGGGGGATCGTAGAAGGGCCTCACGTGGGGCTCCTTAACTCCCATTAGATCCACCTCGCCATCGCGAGGCTGAGCGACAGGAGGAGCGTTGACAGCACGAAGACAGCTATAGTTCCGCTCATTGACGGGACCAGCCCCTTAGGGCTGTCCATGTTCCTCCTGGCGTTAGCGACCGCCCTCACAGCCATGGGGGTCGTGAGCAGGGCGAGCAGGGCGTAGACGGGGAAGAGCCTCAGGGCGACCCCTGCCACGACGACAGCGTAGCCCAGGGCGAAGAGCCAGGGGTAGACCAGCGCGGCCCTCCTCCTGCCGAGCGTCACCACCATGTTCCTCTTGCCCACAGCCCTGTCGGCCTCGTAGTCAGGGAACTCGTTTATCCAGATGACCGCCGTGATCAGGAAGCCCGGGACCAGCGACGCCAGGACTGCAGTAACCCCCAAGCGCCCCGTCTGGACGAGGTAGCTGCCCAGCGTTATCAGGGGGCCGAAGCTCAGCCCTATCATGAGCTCGCCGAGGCCCCGGTAGGCGAACTTGAGGGGAGGCGCCGTGTAGCCGAGGGCCGCCACGAGCCCCACGGCCGTTAGGAGGAGTACCAGCGACCCCCTGGCCAAGGCCAGGTAGAGCCCCACGGCAGCCGTTGCCGCTGCGGCGGCCAGGCCCGCCTGGAAGACCCTCTCCGGGTTCAGCAGGCCTGACGGCAGGACCCTGCTGCCGGAGTTGAAGGGGGTCACGTGCATCTCATCAACTACGAGGTCGACGCCGCTCCTGAAGTCAAAGTACTCGTTGAAGGTGTAGGACCCTATCATGGCTGCTATTATGCCAAGCATTGTGAGCGCGAAGAGGAGCGGGCTGAACGACCCCTCAAGGTAGTAGGCCAGGGCGAAGCCGAGGATCACGGGCGGTATGCCGGCCGCAAAGAACTTGACCCTTATAACGTTAGCCCAGGCGCGGACCCTCTCAAGGGCACCGTCGCTCATAGGGCCCACCTTTCTCCACAACCATTAAGTGGTGGTGATCCTTGCCACTTTTAAATTTACTTGCCTCGCTTTAAGTTAGTTAGAGGGTCCTTGGCGGTGAGCGCTGGCCGCGACGGATAACTACGGCAATGCCCGCGCTGTAAACTGGGGGTTTACATCGCGAGCGCCACTAATAGTTTGGGACACCGTCAGCCCCCTTGGGGGACGCGTCTTATAATAATACATAATTACACGATAATTATGTAATTATAAGATAATTATTAAACATGATATTTTAGTTTACTGTTATGGCTGTCAGCGGGGCCTAACCCATGGCTGAGGACCTGGGCCTTAAGGCTGACGGGGAGCTGAGGAGGGCGCTGGACAGGCGGCACCTCCTCTTCATCTCAATGGGCGAGGCCATAGGGGCCAGCTGGCTCTTCGCCCCCCTCTACGCCGCCTCATACGCAGGGGGCGCTGCCCTGCTGGCGTGGCTAATAGCGGGCGCCTTCGCCCTGCTCATAGCCTTCGCCAACGCTGAGGTAGCCTCGGCAATACCTAAGTCAGGGGGCCTCGTTAGGTACCCCCACTACGCCTTCGGCGGGTTCGTCGGCTTCATCACGGCGTGGGCCTACCTGCTCTCCAAGGTCGCCGTGCCCTCAGCTGGGGCCCTTACAGCCACGCGGTACCTCTCCTTCTTCTTCCCGCAGCTTTACAACACTACTACCGGCAAGCTAACCCCCCTGGGCTACCTCGTGGCCTACCTGTTCCTGGCGCTCTTCGTCTACATCAACTACGTGGGCGTTGCCGTCGTGGGTGAGACGGTCTACTGGATCGGCTGGCTGAAGCTCGCAGTACTCACGCTTACGGCCGCGGCCATGATAGCCCTTGCCTTCGTCCCCTCCAACTTCACGGCGGGAGGGGGCTTCGTGCCCACGGGCGGCACCGCCCCATACACGGGCTGGGCTGCCGTACTCTACGCGATACCCTCCGCTGGGGTCGCGTTCGCCTACCTGGGCTTCAGGCAGGCCATAGAGTACGGGGGTGAGGGCAAGGACCCAAGCAGGGACGTGCCCTTCGCCGTTATCACGGCCATACTGATAGCTATGTCCATGTACGTCCTGCTCCAGGTCGCCTTCATAGGGGCCATACACTGGAACGTCATAGGAGTTAACGAGGGCGCCTGGTCGGCCCTTAGGAAGTCCATCTCGAAGGCGCCCCTGCTCCAGCTCTTCGAGTCCCTTAAGTACGTAGTCCCGGGCATGGTCGCCTTCATAACTACGTGGCTTGCCGTCATAATGGTCGGCGCGGTCCTCTCGCAGGCCGGCGCCGGCTTCGTGTCGACGGGCGGCGCGGTGAGGGCCCTCTACGGCATGGCTGCCAACGGCTACCTGCCGGGGCGGTTCCTCGAGCTGAGCGATACGAGGGTGCCTAAGTGGTCGCTCCTCATGATGTTCTTAGTTGGCGCCCTCTACCTGCTGCCCTTCCCCACGTGGCAGTCCATAGTGGCCTTCTCGACGGCCGCCAGGGTGTTCTCCTACGTTGTGGTCGGGGGCGTCACGGCGCACGCGCTGAGGCAGGTGGCCCCTGACCTCAACAGGTCCTTCAGGCTAAGCGCCGTGTCGGTGCTGGCCCCAGCGGCCACGGCGGCCGCCTCACTGATAGTCTACTGGTCAGGCTTCCGCGTGGTCTCAGAGCTCTCCATCGTCGTCCTCGCCGGGCTGCCCATCTACTTCGGCTACTACGCCCACAGGAGGCTTAAGGCGGGCCTGGGGCCCTCGTTCCTGGCAGGCCTGGGCGAGGCGGCAGCGGCCTCCCTGGCCTTCGCGTACCTCTACGCCGCCACGGGGGGCCTCGGCAGGCCTGACGACGCGGCCCTCTGGGCCTACGTCGCCGTGACCGCCGCCACGGCCTACGGCAGCGTGGCCATTGCTTACGGGCTGGGCGCGGAACCCCTGAGGACAGAGCTCAGGGCGGGCCTGTGGCTGCCGGCCTACGTCATAGTGATAACGGCGCTCTCCTACTACGGGCTGTTCGGGCCGCGCGGCCTCATACCGTTCCCGTGGGACACAGTGATAGCAGTAGTCGTGACGCTTGCCTTCCACTACTGGGCAGTCCTCAGCGCCTTCAGGACTAAGGCAATAGACCAGGCGCTGGGAAGGGCCTAGGCCCGCTGCGCTGTCCCCGGGCGAGGCGGAGTTCAACTCCAAGGAGTTCCTGAGGCTCCTCGGCCACATGACCGCGGCAATAATGCTTGAGGTCCTCGCCTCGAGGACCGGGGACGCGCTCTACGACACCGTCGCCAAGCAGTACCACAGGCTGTACGTTGAGAGGAAGGAGCTGGAGATGGTGGGCAACGCCGACGAGATAATTTCAATTCACGGAGGCGCCTAGCAGGAAGGCCCTTAAGGGCTGCCACAGGACAAAAAGCAGTTGATGTTAGAAGGTCCTCCCTCAGCTCCTCAGCGCCTTAATTGAGGCCCCGGAGGCGCCCGCTGAGAGCAGCATCAGCGAGGTGAAGGACAGGGTTATGCCAAGGGAGGAGAAGGGCGCGGCGCCCATCCCGAAGAAGTAGTCTATGGCGCCTATGGCAGAGAGGTGGACAGAGCTCAGGGGCAGGCCGAGGACAGCGTCGAGTATCATCGCCAGGACCATGAGCCCTGAGATAGCGGTTATGGCGACGTGGAGGGGCTTCACGGGCCTCAGGAGGGCCGCCGCGCCCACCACGACGTTAAAGGCTGCGTAGGCGGCCAGCAGGTAGTAGTGCAGCGGGGCCATCGTCCTGAGGGCCCCGTCGTAGGCGAGCAGGTAGGCTGAGGGCACCACGGTAGCTATGGCGACGGCAGGGCCTGCCCTCCTGACGCCCAGGGCCCCTAGGCCAACCACCAGGGCAACTGATATTATGACGACAGCCATGAAGGCTGCCAGCGGCGCGGCGCCGACGCCCGAGCTGACGGTAGTCGTCGTTGTCGTAGTTACTGTCGTTGTAACTGTTGAGGGCGGCTGAGAGGTAGTGGTGCTAACGGGCGTTGCTGTAGTAGCGGTAGTCGTCGCGGTCGTAGGCGTGCTCGTTGTCGTCGTAGTTGTGGTGGACTCCACGACAACGTGTATCACGGCCGGGGCCTCTGAGGGGTCGTCGCCGGTGGCGCTCACGTTGACCTCATAGGTGCCGGGCGGGGCTGACGGCGAGACCTTTATCGTCAGCTTGCCGCTGAACGTCGGGTCCCCTGAGGACGGCGACGCCGAGGCGCTTATGTAGCTTGACGACGTTGATACCTGCACCTGCGTCCCCCACGTGGTGCCGCTCACCAGCTTGACCTCGAACGAGAGGGTTATGGAGCCGCCGGGAGGCAGCGTGACGTTTGTCTCGTTAACTATCACCTGGGACGTGCCGGAGGAGCCGTAGCCGTACTGGGCTAGGGCAACCGCTGGGGCCAGGAGGACGGCCACCAGGAGGAGGGACCAAAGGCCCCTGAGGTACCTCACGCCATCCATCACCCGAGTTTTAGGTGAGTCTAAAATTAAATTCTCTTTATCAGGATCTTTTACAAAACTAGCTCAGGTCAGGCCAGCGCCTGACGCGTGAGGCAGCTCCTTAACAGAGGGCGCCCTAAAGGCCCTTAGGAGGCTTAAAGGACTCCACGACTTCGCTGGCTGGGAAGGCCCTCGCAGGCAGCAGGGGAGGAGGCTGAGGAGGTGTAGGTTAGCTTTACGCTTGCCTAAGGGCCCTCAACGACCTGAGGCGAGGGCCTGGCGTGAGCAGGCGTGTTTACCCGTGGCGTAACTTCTTCTCCTTACTTCTAATTCCGCCACGGGCGCCCCTCTTAAGGGGTCATACACCGTCACCCTTAACTCACTGGGGCTGGCCGAGGGGAACACCACTGCCCTCCCATCCACGCCTTTTATCGCTTTCACCCTCGTGAGCAGGGCCCGTCATCAGGTGGGGTCACCAATGAAGACTGTCTCGGTAATACCACATAAACGCAACCTGTGTCAAAACGATACTTAGAGGTGATTGAAAACAGCTAGCAGTTGCGCAGAAGCGCTACAGTCTGAGGCGGCATGGGCAACGAGGAGGGTAGCGAGGACCCTGAGGCCGCTTGAGGAGGTCATAAGGCTAAGGCGGTGGTCTCTGTCCACATCATCTGCAGCAGGATCGCAACTCAACTACAGCGCTGACTGTTGACCTTTACAGCGCCAAGCGCTAGGGGCGTCAATAGCCCAGGCCTTCAAGGCCGCCTGCAGCTATGTCGTCAGGCCTAAGCGGTTGCTCCTTAGAAGGCCCTGGAGGGGCCTCAGCACAATGACCTGGCCCTAAACATTCCTACGCTAGGCTTCTGCGAAGAGGGGAGGCGTCAAAAACCCTTCAGGCCCTCGCGGCCGCCAGGAGGCCCTTCACCAGCTCACGGCAGTAGGCCTCCGGGGACACCTCGTTGTAGTCCCACCACATCACGTAGCAGAGGAGCGAGCCGAAGAAGGCCCTCCTCAGGGGCTGAGGTATTTTCCTCCCTATCATGGCCTCGACCCTCTCGAAGAGCCTGTCCATGGTGGTGAGGCAGAGCTCCCTGAGCCGCCTGCCCACCACTTTATACTGGTCCTTCTTCGCCATGGTCATGATAAGCAGGGACCTGAGCTCCTTAGACCTGTACTTGTTGAGGAAGGCCATCCCCACATCGCAAAGCAGGTCCTCAGGGTTGTTATATTCCTTCCTGAGGACCCTCTCGACCTCGCTGAAGGGCAGGGAGGCAAGGGCCACTCGCTCCACCAGGGCGTCCTTCCTCCTGAAGTACATGAATACGGTCCCCTTGCTCACCCCGCTCTCCGCCGCTATCTCGTCGACGCTGGCCGCGTCGTAGCCCTTCTCGGCGAAGACCCTCACGGCGGCTTCAAGTATCTTCTTCTCCGTGTCCCCGGGCGTCCTCGGCCACCCAGCCTGAAGTTACCACAGGGCCTTATAAAGGCACTGACCGGTCAGACTGACCGACTGGTTGGACTGACTGACCGGTCGGTAAGTTTATATACTCTGGCCGCACCAGCGCAGGCGGTGAGTGAGAGTGGGTCGTGAGGTTGGGTCACCGGCCCAGTCCCAGGGGCTGAGGAAGCTGGGGCTGGACTTCGGCCTGATAAGCGGGGCCGAGTGGCTCATAATAGTCGCGGCGTTCCTGGGCAGGTTCCTGCTGCAGTTCTACCAGACCACCATACAGGAGATAGGCGCTGCCTTCGGCATGGACCCGTTCGAGGTGGGAGTAGGGTTCGCGCTGTTCACGCTGGCGTTTGCAGCGTCAGCGTTCCTGATGCACAGGCTCAGGCCCAGCCAGCTCAGGAAGGCCGAGGTGATAGCCCTTGTGGCCCTGGGCTCAACCATGCCGCTCTACGCGATAATAAGGGGCGTGGGGCCCGCGTACGCCCTCATGACAGTTGACGGCTTCATCACCGGGGTTGTGATGGACTCCTTCATGACAATGGCGGGGATGGCATCACTTGAGCCCGGCAGGAGGCAGATAGAGCAGGCGGCGTTCTCCTTCTGGGTAGCGCTGGCCCTTATAGTGGCGCCGTTCACGACGGGGCTGCTGCTCGGGCTGGGCATAATCAGGCTGTTCACGATGTTCGCCATACTGGCCTTCGCGGCTGTGCCGTTTGTGCTGGCCCTCAGGGGCAGGTACGCCCTCAAGTACATGGAGAGGAAGGGCGAGGAGAGGGGGTCCATATCCTCGCTCTTCAGGAACAGGCAGTTCAACTGGGCCTTCGTGGCAGCGCTGGGCTACACGATACCGTTCTTCGCCCTGATATCATTTGCCGCGATGTATGGCTCGAGCATAAGCTTCTCCCCCTCAACGGTGTTCTACCTGCTGGCAGTCATGTTCGTGGGTGACGTGGCCGCTAGGCTCTACGTAAGGCTGAGATCCCCTATACAGAACAAGTACTCGTACTTCGTGGCTGCGCTTGCCTTCGCTGCGGCGGCCGGCCTGTTCCTGTACCTCAGCTACTACGTGCACGCGCTCTACTACCTGGCTTTCGCTCTGGCTGGCATACCTGACGGAATAGTGTGGCCCCTTGGCCTCCAGGTCGCCAACACCGCCTTCAAGTCCGGCCAGATAGCCTCAGCCACGTCGTTCTTCAGCTCAGCCATGATGATAATGTCGGCCATAATGCCCGCCGTCGGGCTGCTGGCCTCTGACGGAGGGTTTGGGTTCGCTGGCGCGTTCCTGATGCTTGAGGTGGTCACCGTCGCCTTCCTCCTGGCAGAGCTGCTGCTGAGGCCACAGCACGACCTGAGTAAAGCTGTAAAGCCGGCGTGAGGGCCTTCCGCCCTAATACCTGAGGTGTTTTTTGTTGAGGGGCAGGGAAAAGGTCAGCTCCGCCGCGGGCCTGGCACAGGCAGTGGCCATCATAGTCACTTTGACGTTTTCGGTGAGGGCAAGTAACAACGTGCTGCAGACAACTGTCCCGCTCCTCGCGAAGTTCGACCTGACGTACACGCAGCTCGAGGTCGGCCTGCTCATGGCCACCATGTCCGCCTCCGCCCTCGTGGCCGCGCTCGTAAACAGCAGGGTGAGCGTCGCAGCCCGCAGGCGCCTCTTCATCATGTTCAGCGCACTCTACGCGCTCAGCCTCTTCACTTTCACCTTCTCAAACAGGATGTCGGTCCTGGCCTACGTCTCGCTGGCGGGGGTCAGCTATGGGTTCATCTTCCCGAACATAATGACGGCTGCCCAGCTCTTCCCTGACCAGAGGCTCAGGGAGAGGGTCATAGCGGCCTACACGCTCGCGCTGGCCATCAGCCTGATAGCGGGCCCTGCCCTGGAGTCCCTGGTCCTGGCGCACTTCCCGCTGAGGCTGTCTTTCCTCTTCTTCGCGCCGCTCGGCATAATTGTGGCGGCGATGTCCCCCCTTGTGAGGTTCCCGAGGGAGCCGGGTAAACGCAGGGAGGATAGGGGAAAGGGTCCCTCTGTGTGGTCAAGGGTGGGCTTCAGGGTCGGAATTTACACGTTCCTCGTGTACAGCGCGCCGACGGCCGTGCTGCTCACCTTTGGCGGGATATTCGCCAGGGAGGCGTTCCACGCGCCCTACTGGCTCGTAACGCTGATATTCGCTGCCTTCTTCACCGCGTCGTTCCTGACGAGGGTCCTTCTGCTGGCCAGGCCCATAGGCAGGCTGATCCCTTACGTGATCACGTTGATGTCGATCTCGCTGGTCGGGCTGGCGCTTGTAGCAATCAGCAGGAGCCTGCTGCTCTACGTGGTAGCATTCTCCGTGCTGGGCGTACCTCATGGACTGGGCATGCCGCTGGCCATGATCTCCATAAGCCGCTCCTTCCCTGAGGAGGAGAGGAACAGGGCGAACAGCTACTTCACGTCAACAATGATGGCCATGCAGATAGCCATGCCGCTCGTCGGGGGCCTTGCCCTTAGGTACACAGGGTTCAGGGCCCTGATGCTCTACACGATACCGGCGGTGCTCTTCCTCCTCCTGCTCACGCTCTGGGAGCGCGCGAAGCTAGGCCCAGCCCCCGGGGCGGTGGGCCCGAGATCGCCTCCTGTGGGCCCAGCATGAAGGGGGCTTGAAATAGTGGGCGACGCCGACGAGATAATCTCAATTCACGGAAGCGCCTAGCTGAGGAAGGCCCCCTTTAGGCATCGAAAGGAAGCCCAGAGGGCTGGCAGACGCCTCTGCTAAGTCCTCTAAACGAGATTAACTATGAGAGAGCAGCGGTTCTTCGTAGGCTAGTAGAGCCACAAGCTCATCCCCAAGGACCTCGGCTTGGAGATCGATGTTACGGGCGGACTTGGACGGCACGGCAAGAAGGTACTAAAGAAATGGATAAAGCCCTCCATTAGACCAGCTTTCTCCTTTGGCGTATACTGTGCTGAGACTAACGTTTGACGAGCTGGCCTTCCTAATGGAATGCCCAGCGACGCCCTTAACCCATTTATCTACTGACAGCAATAAGATCATTAGTAAAAAGCTAATTCAGGCGACGCTGTACGTCACCAGGGCATGTAACCTCAGCTGCATCCACTGCTACATCTCCGCGGGCAAGCCCCTAAAGGACGAGCTTAGGACCCATGAGTGGCTTAACGTCATAGACCAGCTAAAGTCGTTAGGCATTGAGGTAATTTACATCCTGGGCGGTGAGCCCCTGTTAAGAAGTGACGTGTTCGACATCATCTCGCACTCCGCGTCATTAAACGTCTACACCGCCATGAGTACCAATGGCACCTTAGTAAATCAGGAGGTTGCAGGGAAGCTGAAGGAGTCAGGGATCAACGAGGTCCAGGTGAGCGTTGACGGCCCGAACGAGAGGATAAACAGCGCGATAAGGGGCGCTGGGTCATTTCAAAAGGCCATCAACGGGGTCAGAAGCCTCTTAGAGGAAGGGGTTAAAACCACTATAAGTTATGTAATAACGGAGCTCAACAAGGACCACATAGGTGACATGGTCAAGCTAGCCAAGAGCCTCGGCGTGAAGACTATAAACTTCAGCCCCGTGCAGGAGTTTGGAAGGGCGAAGGTAAACAGCGTAAGGCTGTCAAGGAGCTCAGCAGTAGCTGTTTATAAAGAATTAAAGAAATTAAGTATGAACGAGAAAGACATAACCATAACAGTTAACGGCTTCAGGTTTTACCTAGATGACTTAAAGGGAATTTACGGGTCGCTTATAAGGAAGGGGGTAAACGGCGATAGCTATTACTCTTGTCCTGCGGGGAGGTCAAGGCTGGTTATAGACTCAAATGGCGACGTCTACGGCTGTGAGCTACTGATGTTGGAAAGCTTTAGGGAAGGCAACGTGAGAAGGGACAGCCTAAAGGACATATGGGAAAACGGCTTTAAGATTTTCAGGGAAAGGAGGTGGGAAAAGATAAGGGAGTGCAGCGCGTGCAGGATCTCCTCGTTATGTCAGGGAGGCTGTCCAGCTAGGGCGTATAGAAATAACACCCTGTATAATAAGGACGCGCTCTGCTCGTTCGGCCCTATAACGTAATGGCATCCGTAAAAGAGGCAACTCCAAGGCCTTGGGAAGTCATAGACCTTCAGGTCAGCCTCTTCTGAAACCCCGCTCTGTGAGGGGATGAACTTCGAGTCCTCCACCTCATTAACTGTGGAGGGAGGGCAGGAAGATAATGGCCGAGGATTTTCAGGCACCTCCCTGAGGGCAGGAACTAGAGGAGGCCTCCCTGAAGTCCGTGGTTAGAGGGGGATCTACGAGGTGGCTAACACCATGCTAAGGGAATTAGCTACGACGGGCTGTGAGCTGGCTGCAGCCCTACAGGAGGCCCATAGGTTGACGTCCAAGGTCATGAGAACATTAGGGCCCATCCTTTTGGCTGGGCCAGCGGTCAAGCTTAGACGCTGTTAGAAGGGCAGAACTGCGTCTAAGCGGAAATCCAGTTCTGCTTAATGTTGCTGTGTCAGATACCGAAGGAGAAAATAACTGTGGGAGACATTAAGTAAAAATGGGTACAGAGATGAATACCCAAAGCAAGAAGGAGGGCCTAAGCGTCCTAATTCCGGTGGACTTCTCCAGGGGGACGGAGGACTAGATCAGGCAGGGCCTCAGCAGGCTAAGTAACGTCGCTAAGGTGAGGCTCCTCTACGTTATCCCCCTCAACTTGTCCGAGTTGGGCGACTTCTTAACAGAGGACGTGGTGGAGGAGGGGAAGAAGGTCGCTGAGAAGAAGATGAGGAGCTTGGTGAAGCTTGTGGAGTCCTTCGAACCTTACGAGGTCAGCTACGAGATAGCTGTGGGGGACCCAGCGAGGATAATACTTGAGCGGGCCGACAGCGGGAACTTTGACATGATAATCATGGGGCACAGGGGCTACGGATGCGCCAAGAGCCTCCTCGTAGGCAGCGTCGCGGTGAAGGTAATAGCGAGGTCGCCCATACCAGTCCTCGTGGTCAGGAGGAGCCCGCGACCGTCGTTGAAGGCCTTTAAGAGGGGCCGCCTGAAGCGGCCGAGCCGTGCGAGGCCTACGTCAGAGGTCCTGCCCGTGGGCAGACTTAACTAGGTCAATTCGGCAAAACTTCAACGAGGCCCTGGCAAAGGGCTCGAGAAGCGCTAGGGCCTTCTGCCGAAGGGCCCTAGACCTATCCCTGACCGCGTAACTGTGAGCGACCGACTAGGACAGGACGTAGCTGCCCCTATTTATGTTGAGAGACCCTTGCCCTGCCCCTGTACAGCAGGTAAATAGAGCCGTCGTAGCCTGCCTTCACTGCCCCGCTCAAGACAAAGGGTGCCGCCAGGAGACCTGACGAGAGCATGGCGCCCACCAGAAGGGGCCCGGGAAGGCCCGCCAGGCTCCTGAAGGTGTTCGTCACGGCGAATGCCCTGACCCTCTCCCCCTCGTCAAATATATCAGCCATGAACGCCTGCCTCGTGGGCACGTCCATCTGCGAGAGGCTCTGCCTTGCAAGGAGGAGGGCGGCGCTGAGGCCCAGCGAGTCCCCGAAGGGTATGAGGGCCAGGAGGACGTTTGAGGCCAGGTGGGTGAAGACCATGGTCCTGAGGTTCCCTACGCGCTCAGCAATAAGGGGCGCCGCCATCAGCGACGCCGCGGTTACCGCGTTGGCCGCGCCGAACACTATGCCCAGCTCAGCCGCCGAGGCCCTGTACCTGAGGTGGAACCAGAGGGAGAGGAGGGACTGGGACACCAGCCCTCCACCGAAGGCGTCGACTGAGAACAGGGCAGAGAGGACCGCGACGTCCCTGTTGGAGAGGAGCCCCGAGAGGCCTGCCCTGGTGGCCTGGCCCGCGGGCGCCTCAATGCCCCTAAGCGCCCTGTACGTCAGGGCGAGCGAGGCCGCCGCCGCGACGTAAAGCAGGAAGGTCACCTTGGCGACCTCTATTAGGTCGCCCGCGAGCGCGCGGGAGAGGAGGGACAGGGAGAGGGCTCCCATGGAGGAGGCGGCGTAGCCCAGCAGGTTGTAGGCCCCGAGCGCCCTGCCCGGCCTCCTGTAGAGCTTAGGTATAACGCTCACCTCAACTGACTGGAACGGGCCGGTCTCAGTGCCTGTCGTGCTCATGCCGCTGAGGAGCAGCCGGGGCTATGACGTACATACTCCGCGAGAGCTCCAGGGTTACGCCGGAGGCTGCCATGAGGAGGCTGTAGAGGGCCAGGAAGCCCCTCCTCCCCAGGCGGGCCTCGTAGGAGGCCAGGAGGAGGTTGAGCGTCACGTTCCCAAGCGCTATGAGGAAGACGCCGAGGGTAACATAGGGCATGGGATAGCCGAGGGCCGCCAGGTAGAGGGGGAGGAGGACGCTCATCAGGCCGAAGACGAACGTCCTGAGGCCCTTGACCGTGAATATCAGGTAGAGGCCCCTGTCCACAATTCATCACTAGGCCTGCCTAACATGCGGCCTGGCGCTGGCTTCAGGCGTCGCCTGTGCAGGCCGGGTTCCCCTATTATTTACGCTAAGGGCCCTCCCATAGTGCGTCTTCGAGGCCCTTTAGCGCTTCAGGGCTGCTAAGCTTAGCCCTGCCTCCGCGCCCTGCGGCCTTTCCGGCCGCGGGGCCCAGGCCCCATGAACGCCTGAGGCCCCTGCGCCTGCCCTCCCTCCCCCGAGGGCCCCTGGCCCCCCGGCGTCAGGAAGGCCTTGACCCTGCTCAGCGCCTCCCTTGGCTCGCTGACCCCCTTCAAGGCCTCGGCGAGCCTCGCCTCACCTATGTAGTTTAGCCACGCCACTATGTGGCCCTCCCTGAGGTGGTACTCCAGCGCGGCTGGGTCCTCCTTAGCGAGCCTCTCCATCTCGCTAGCCAGCTCCTTGACGTCGTGGGCGACTCCTATGACCCTGTCATAGGACTTAAAGTAGAAAGGCTCCCTCTCCCTCCTCTCAGCCTCCAACAGCTCCACCAAGCTAGTGTGGTTACAGAAGAGCTTTACGCGCTCCGCTCTCCAGACGATAGGACCTAAGGGCCTCGCGAGGGCCTCACGCCCCTGCTTTCTCCCTGCGCCTAGGTTAGGGAGCATGCCTCCCAGCCACGGCGCGGGGGCCTCGCCAGGCGTCCCCCTCCTCGCGGCTGCTCACCGAGGAGGTAGTCGGCTCAAAAGCTCATGTTTTTGCCTAGGCCTTCCTACGTTAAATGACTAGACGCGACTAGAGACCGCTGTTAGCCGTGCAGAGGCGCTATGACTGTCGACCTAGGAGGCCTCGCACCCTTAGCGCTGGAAGCATCAACTTATTAACTTAGGTATTTAATTTATTAAGTGAGATGAGGCGCTTGAGGGGCTCAAGGAGGTCAGTGGCGGAGGTGGTGGCAGTCCTCATGCTGATAATAGTTGCCATAGCGATCGCCGCCCTCATCTACGCCTGGCTCGTGGGCCTCATAGGGAGGCTTCACACCACTTCGGGTGCCCTTCACACAAGGGTTGAGGTCCTGGAGGCCAACGTCACCGGTGCCGGGCCTTACAGGGTCGGCGCCGCTGTCGAGAACATAGGCGACGTCTCGGCCTCAATTAACTACATAGCAGTCGAGTTCGCCTCAAACGCCTCAGTCATATGCTCATACTCGCCTCCGGCGCCCATATCGATACCGCCAGGCGGCGTAAAGGACTTGAGCTTCAGCGGCTGCAGCCCCTCCCAGGCGCCAGCGCCCGGGACCCCCGTGGCTGTTGTCGTCTCAACTACCGACGGCGTCACTGCCACCTGCACGATAACATGGCCTTAGGCAGGGGACCCCTGGCCAGCTCAGAGAGGCAGCCGTCGCATTCAGTCCCTTAGCACAAGCCTCGCGCCCTCAACTTCGGCCCTTTCAGCCCTGACCGTACGGGAGTTGGACTTACCAGCGTCGCTGACCTGATACTTGGGCGCGACTACATAGACCTCAAGCCTCCTTGCGGCGACCTCCTTGACGAGGCGCCCATCGGCTGACCCCCAAGGCTTTGAGTGCCGCCTCTCACAGGGTCACATAGCTGACCATGTTCATAGCGGCAAGGGAGGTTGTCGGGAGTCTCTGCCAAGTCTCTCGACCACGTGGGCGGGGTAGGTCACGACGCCGTGCCTTCTTAGGACGGCGGCCTGCGGCCGCTCGCCTTAAGCGTCTCTGCAGTAGCAGACGCCAGCCCCTCTGAGCCTGGGGTCAGGGGCGGCACATCAGTCCACAGCCGACCATTATTGGCGTCTCAGTCATTACGTCAGCCGATATTCTGAGGCCCGCCTCGTAGAGGAGCCTTGTGACGTCAGCCGCCTTCCTGGCTATGTTCTCATTTACGCATACCACGTTGTAACCCTAGGAGGGCAGGTTGCTTCTTTATAACGCTAGGGCTTAGCCGTTGGTATCCTAAGGGCGGCCTCGGCCTGAGGCTCGTAGGGCTTGAGCCGCCTGGACGCCAGCTCCCTCATTGCCTCACCGTACCTCTCAATGAGCATGCTGGTAAGCTTCTTGCCCAGCCGGTTGACTACGTCCTTATAGATAGGGTTCTCTATCTTTGCAACAACCATATCTATGTCTGCTGCGGTCTCGCTGAAGGCCTTCTCAAAGGCCCTCAGTATGAACTCACCCCTCAGGGGGTCCAGTATCATCCGGTCAAGCAGGGTGAAGTAGGTCCTCCTGAGCGAGCCCATGGGTATGAAGGGCAGCGGGAATGTTACGACCTTGAGGCTCTTTATCCTGTCCAGGAGCTCCAGGTCCTTGATCACGTCGTCCTCAGTCTCGCCGGGCAGGTTAATTATCATCGTGCCAACCACGACCCACCTGTTGTCGTTAAGTATCCCTATGCCCTGCTCAACTATATCTGGGTACTGCTCTGGCTTGAAGGGCAGGGGCTTACCTGGCATGAGCCTCCTTATCAGTTTAGGCGAGCCCGTCTCTATGCCCATCTCTATGAACGTCCACCTTCCTCCCTCATTTACGTATTGGGCCACCTCCTCAACCAACTTGGGCTTGTAGACCACAACAGCTGCGGTAGTGAAGTTTGCCGATATAGTGTGGTCATCGCCATAGGACTTCACAAGCTTGTAGGCCTTCCTTGTGAGCCCTATGACCTTCTCAGGGTTCGGCTCTATGCCATTAGCCCCATACCTGAAGAACTCGTCGCTGTGCAGGTCTATGTCCTTCAGCTTGCCGACCTCTATGTCAAGCCTTATCTCCTTCTCTATGTGGCCCTCAAAGGGGAACGACTTAATGGCGCCGCTGAGGTTAGGCGTGCAGAAGGCGCAGCCCCTGCCGCAGCCCCTCGTGATTTCTACGAGTCCCTCGTTCGAGGGAGTCAGTATGGTTGGCACGTCCTCAATTTTGGCCGGCGGAGCCGATATTATGGGGGGCAGGCTCTCGCCGGCCAAGAGCTTTCTGAAGATAGAGGGGCCAAGGCTCTCGAACTCGCCCTCGTAGACCAGGTCTACGCCGAGCTTCCTGTGGTAGCCCGTATCCGTAAGCTGCCACGTGGCCGGTCCTCCGACAACTACCTTAAGGTGGCCCCTGTGGGCCTTCACGGCCGGGTGCGTTATCACGTCAAGGAAGGACCTTGCTATGAACGGTATCCCAGAATATGGGAGGCCCGCGAGCCTGACGATCCAGTATGTTATACCGCTCCCGTAGCTGAGGCCGAGGGGTCCATGACGTAAATTCCCAGGGCTCTCGTCTCAGGACCTATGACCTTCTCAAGCTCGTAGGGGCTGGCTATAACTACGTCATCCCTGCTGACGACGCCGCTCTGCACGAGCGAGGCCTCTACCTTGGCGAGGCCGTAGGGGGCCCTCAGGGCCCTGCCGTTCTTGGAGAGGACCCTGAAGAAGAGCTTCCTTACAACGGGCTTTATGTAAGTGTCAGGCAGGGCGCTTATGAAGCCGACGGCGCTCGCCCCCAGCGTGTCGCTTGCAATGGCGCCTTCGGCCGTCAGGACAACCTTATAGCCCCGCAAGCCTGACGCCATTTGTTAATATGTGGCTTTACATTTCTAAAAAGGGTTTGCATATATTGTTTATCAATACGGTTAAAGGCCGCCTGGAGACGGCTATGTGCTGAGTCTGAGGTCGTTATTGAGACCCTTATGTCGGCGCGGAGACGCGCTGCCCACGGCGGCTACGAGGCGACCTGCTATGAGACCAGGCAAGTGACCCTCACGGCCCCTGGCCTATGTGCCGCGGTCTGGCGCGAGGAGCTTGAGAGAGGCCTACGAGATGGTCGTGGCGGGCGGCCTGTTCAGGAGTTCCGAGGCAAGCGCATACATTGCATTTCTAGCTCAATACCTGGGTAGAGCTTAAGGCCTGCGATGACGAGCTGTCAGCCGCTGAGGCCTCTCAGTGGGCCAGCCAGGAGGGGGCCCTCAGGGCCGTCAGCCGCGCGGAGGTAACGGTTAGGCACGTGCAGGAACGCTTGAGCTGGCCTCCTCCCCGCCCTGAGGGGCGAGTCCTTTCATTCCCTCGTACTGGACGCATACTTTTAAACTTTAACGGCGTTAAAGATATGGATCTTAGAGATGCCGTTGAGCGTCGATGATCTTCACGTAGAGGTTGAGGGCAAGGAGATGCTGAGGGGGGTAACCCTGAGAGCTGAGAGGGGCGAGGCTGTAATCTTAATGGGTCCCAACGACAGTGGCAAGACCACGCTGGCCTACACTGTTATGGGTCACCCCAGGTACAAGGTTACGAAGGGCTCGATAGAGCTTGTTGGAGTTGACCTGACCGGGCTGCCAGCCTATGAAAGGGCCCTCAAGGAGGGCTACGAGTCGTTCCTGAAGGAGGTGTCGTAAATGGGCGAGCCGGTCAGACTGGCGAGGGAGAGGGAGCTACGCGATGTAATAGAGCTGAGCGAGGGGAGCGTGCTCGGCAGAGCGATGCCATATCCTAAGGAGGTTGAGGTAAGGGGTAGAATGTCAAGGGACCTGGTGGAGGAGATATCGAAGTCTAAGGGGGAGCCTGAGTGGATGAGGCTTCTGAGGCTTAAGGCCCTTGAGACCTTTGAGAGGCTCCCAATG
>Ga0080003_1000839_pt1 | contig 18458 bp, 16 predicted proteins | sample JossMetagenome_FD_69206 | JGI IMG/M metagenome (GOLD analysis project Ga0080003, IMG submission 69206) | Hot spring microbial communities from Joseph's Coat, Yellowstone National Park, USA - JC2_E (SPADES assembly) (version 2) | ecosystem: Environmental > Aquatic > Thermal springs > Hot (42-90C)...
ATAAGTAATTCGTTGTCTGCTGTGCTGTGAATGTCTGTTGTGCTTTAATTGTTACAATTGCAGAATTGCCAGGGACATTTACTTGTCCCTTAACATTGTTACTCTGGTAGCCTGGTGGCAAATGAATTGTGTATGAATAGGATCCATTTGGTTCATTGAATGTTATTGTATTTGTGGTGGAACTCAAAGTAACATTGATGTATTGACCGTTGAATGTTGTTCCTGTAAGTGTTGCAGACCATGATGTTCCATTAGGTAATCCGTTTTCTGTTATTGTTATCGGGTAGATTATTATTGTCCAATTTATAGAAACACTTACTGGATTTCCATTTATATTTATTGTTCCTGAATATGTGTTTGCTCTATATCCTGATATGGATGAGATTGTATAAGAGTATGATCCGTTTGGTTCATTGAATATTATTGTTCCGTTTGTTGAAGATTTTTCTATATTATTCAATGTGACTGACCATGATGTCCCCGATGAAAGACCTGATTCCGTAAATGTTATTGCATAAGTAACAAGATTGAATTTAATACTTATTTCCATATTTGCTCCATTTACTATTAATGATCCTCCCTGTGCAGAATATTCTTTGTTTGTTGTTGCAATGATGTACAAATAAGACCCATTTGGAATCTGTATTTCCATTGAATTGCCTGTAGTATTGTATGATTGCCCATTTGATAAATTAACATACCATGTCGTTCCTGATGGAAGACCTGTTTCCATGAATGTTATATTATAAAGTTCTTTGAAATTTGCTGTTTCTGTTATTTGGCCATTTATTGTTATGGAGATAGGATTATTAGTTCCAGAGTAACTTCCATTTCCTGTTCCAGACCATGATACAAATTCGAAATTGCTATTTGATATTGCATCTATTGTTACTGATGATCCTGCATCGTACCAGCCACCTGATGGTGATACAGTTCCTCCATTCGATGGACTTGCTATCATTGTTAAATAATATTGTGTTGTATATGGAACATTTATGTTTATGTCAGCTCCATTGACTGTTAATGTCCCTGTAGATTGTAATACTACATATTGTATTCTAGTTCCACCTGATATTGGTGTCTTTATTGTATATGAATATGAGCCATTTGGTTCTGTAAATGTTATTGTATTTGTTGTTGATGAGAATGATTGACCATTGCTCAAATTAACATACCACATCGTTCCTGATGGCAATCCATTTTCTGTGAATGTTACCGTGTATGTAACCAGATTGAATGTTATTCCTATGTTCACATTATTACCATTAACTGTTATTGTTCCTGAGGATGGTGATACTGTGTATCCAGAAACTGAACCTATGGAGTATGAGTATGTTCCATTAGGTTCACTGAATGTTATTGTTGTACCATTTCCTGAGAAACTCTGACCATTTGATAAATTAACATACCATAAGGACCCTAATGGTAGACCTGATTCTGAGAATGTTATTGCATAAGTAACAAGATTAAATTTAATGCTCATCCTTAGATTTGCTCCATTTACTATTAATGATCCTCCCTCTGCAAAATATTCTTTGTTTGTTGTTGCAATAATATATGAATAAGAACCATTTGGTTCATTGAATATTATTGTATTATTTTTTGAATTAAAAGATTGCCCGTTTGATATATTCACATACCATGTTGTTCCAGATGGTAAGCCATTCTCTGTAAATGTTATCTTGTAAGTAACTAAATAAAATGGTACAACAATATTAACATTTGCTCCATTAATAGTAAAGGATCCGGAGGATTGTAATGGTGCATATTCTTTGTTATTTGTTGATATCATATATGAATATGTTCCATTTGGCTCTGAAAATGTTATTGTATTATTTGTTGAGGATAGTGTTGTTCCGTTTAATGTCACAGACCATAATGTTCCTGGAAGTAGTCCATTCTGCTTGAAAGTTATATTGTATTCTTCAAAACTTGTCAATATTATTTCTTGAAATTTACCGCCGTAAGCCCATAATGTATTATTTGCAAGAGCTACCGACATTACCTCTTTCGTCCTGAAGTATGGATTTTTAATAAATGTAGGCCCTGTTATTATAAAATTAGTAAAATTCTGTAATAAATTGGAATCATTTTTAAATTGGAGAAGTGATACCAAGACCTTATTATATTTTGGAATAACATATATTGACCCATTTTTCTCCTCATAAACCTTTACATAAACACCATTAGATGAAACATTGGAATAAGGATAAGAAAATTCTCCAAAAATTGGATATCCAGAATCATTAGCATATGAAGGAATGTTAAACAGTGGTTCACCGGCATTTTTAATTATGAGTTCTCCTGGAGGAATTGATTTATTTTGCATGTTACCTTGAAAGCTCCATAGATTCATTCCCATGGCGCTAGAGGTATTTCCGTTCCACCAATTCTCACCTATATTGTTCATTGAAAAGTTTTCGGTCTTAATCCAAGTACCGTTGACTAAAAATGACTCTACTCCTAATATTTTTATAGAATTATTTGGAATGCAAGCATCCCTGGACAATTCTGCCACTTGTTCAGTTAAAGTCTCAACTCCAAAATCCTTATTGTAAAAGGCGTACTCAGTAGTTGTGTTCATTGTCCCAAGGTATCCCGCTCCTTCAATAAGATTTCCATTCACATAAAACCCCCATGTAGTGTTCTTGATTAACTTCATCGTGAAATTATAAGTTTGATTTGGAATGAGTGGAATATTTGTATCTAACACACCTATTGATGGAACTCCGGGGATATTAGAAAAACTCTCGTAAATGGGATATGAGATGTCAGTGGGTCCATCAAAGTTTGTGTATCCCAATTGAACCCACCAGAAAGAATTGTTGGAGAAAATATAACCTTCACCAACCCAAACTGAGAGTGGTGCAGGATATCTATAATACGGAGCAACAACTGTCATAGAAAGTCCTTTATTAAGAATATTAGGCTCGTAAATGTTATATGAATTTTGTGAAACAGGGTTTAAATTGTCAGCAAACTGTGGAGGAATGGTTATTAAAGATGCTGTATAATTATTTATGAAGCCGTTCCAAAAATTATACGCAAAAAGTGTTACATTATTTCCTTGATTATAAACAACAATACTCTCATTACCAAGAGAATAAAAATTTTTGTAGCTATACCCTCCTGATGATGGCTCAAAAACGTCATAATTTACAATGCCACCAGTTATATTTTCAGAGTCTATTAATGTATAGTTATTATAAATGCTAATCTTTAATGACCCATTCATTACACCAAAACTCAAGCTAGAATTTCCTATAAATGAAGGCAAATAGAAAACCCTACTACTATGAATGGGGATATTCACATAATCTTGATATTGTATAGATCTAGGATCTTCATAAAATATAATTTTTTTAGAGATATTATAGTCCGATCCTGTGAGATTTAATATGCCGACTGCATTATGAGTTAAGTATGAATTTAAATTTGAAAATATCTGATACTCAAAAACTCCTTCAGGTAAATGCACATTAATAGCATTATTTACTGAAGTGTAATTTCCTTCATATGCACTGGAATTTCCTGTAATATTCATTATACTTACCTCCCATTCACAATTTTCAGGAAGACCAGCCTCATAAAAGTGCACATTATTTTCAACGCTCTGATTAAGTAGTGTTGGTGCAACTGAGGAATTAAATATGGAATTCATCTGGATATCACTGTTAGCAATTTCAGGATTCTGATCATAGTATTTTGAGTAATTATATGCGCTAGAATTAAAACCGAACAATAATGAATGGACGCTTTCAGGCACCCGGAGTGGATCCGACTGTTTGGTAATACTGTTTACCAATGATGATATTGAATGGTTATCTCTATTTTGTATTTGATTATTTGATACTATTGATAAAGCTGAGAAAATCATGAATCCTATAACCATTATAGATAAAACTTGCTTGGTTCTAATATGAATTAACATTATAAATTTTTATGAGTTTTCAATATTTAAATATTATGGGGCAATAATCTAATAATTATCAAAAATATATATTATTTTAATTTTTTATTAAAAAGTAAAGTCTCTGAATGAATGAGATAGTTTGAAATGCTTTTTCTTTAAATAGAAAAACCATTTTAAACTATCGATTTCTACTTGACTATTCTAGTAAGGAATATATTTATATTAGTAGCTTATTAATATATTTAATGCGTCTCATCTTAAAACTATATGCTAAAAATGACCAAATCGACGTTTCAAAAGATTACCACAAACTTCAAGGGGTTGTTTATAAACTAATTAAAAATAGTAATCAGGATTATATTCATAATAAATATGGCTATAAATTCTTTTGTTTTTCTAACATTTTCCCTCCTGGAGATATGAAAGCAGGTGATATGTGAAACTTTATAATTTCGTCTCCAGATGAAAATTTGATTAATTCTCTGGCAGATTATGTTTCTAAATTAGTGAATACAGAATTAAATTTTGGAGATTCATCATTTTTAATTAATGATTTTCAAACTTTTGAATTAAAACTTCCAAAAAGAAATATTGTTTTAACTACGGCTACCCCCATCATTATAAGAATACCAGAAAATAAATACGATAATTATGGAATAACAAAAAACAAAAGGATGACACGTTTTCTTTATTGGAGACAAGACATCAAATTTAAATGGAGATATATTAACAATTATTGGAAAGGGGCAAAAGATAAGGCAGGTATACGTACCCCCAAGCACTCTTAAGGCTCTCCATAAATACTTGCAATTTAGAGTAGCAAACCCAGGAAACGATTATATCTTTTTAAATAGGTATGGAGAACCTTTAACTTATGCTGGAGGCCGTCAAATACTATATGAAATTGCAAAAAAGGCAGGGGTACACTTCTCGGCACATATGGGGAGGAGATTTTATGCGACATATTTATATAGGAATGGTGTAGGGATCGAGGAAATTAGGCAACTTTTAGGGCATTCAAACATATCCACTACTCAGGAATACCTTAAGATTACTCAGGATGATGTAATCAACGATCTCAGGAGCAAGAAAATAGATTTTTTTGAGGGTACACTTCCGGTACTCCCTGATTGTAATGGAATGCTCCCGACGGGATTTGAACCCGTGTCGAGGGATTGAGAGTCCCTTATGCTTGACCGGTCTACACCACGGGAGCTGTAAACATCTATATAATTTACTTTCTGATAAAATTTTTCATAATTTAAGAAACTATGACACATGAAATCAATTTTCAGGAAATATTTATATATTTTTATTACGTATTGATGTGATGCACTTCGAGGTTAGAAAATGCCGATTATTACAGAAATCACTCCACCAGAGCCACAGATAGTTACTGTCGAAATGTTAGCCATAGCTATAAGAAATGGCATAAGAACTGAAAGTATGATGAGCATGGATGAAGCAATTCTCCTAGCCCAGCATATCCTAAATTTTTTTGGTTTCGAGGAAAGGATGATAGATAATTATTTAGAACCTGATGATAGAGGTCTTTTCTATATGCTCGAAGAAGTAAGAATCCTTATGCCTGAAAGGGAAGAAACAACCCTTTATGATGGAAGGGAATGGCGAATACATTATTGGGTTCTGAACACGAGAAGGATCATAGAATTACAAAAAGAGCAGAAGAAAGAGGAGAGGGAAGGGGATATCAGTGATATTTACAAAGAAATACCAGATGAGTACTGGACGCGGGGAGAAGGAGAATAATGCACATAGCTGTAATAATAGAAGACCAGTGTCATCCAAAGAATTGCAATCACGAATGCCAATATTATTGCCCGCCACAGAGGATGGGTGAAAAAGTTGTAGAATTCCAAGAATCCGGTTTTCCAACCATTTCTGAAGAATTATGCATTGGTTGTGGTATTTGTGCACATAAATGTCCCTATGAAGCTATAAGGATAATTAATCTACCAGAGGAATTAAAGGACAATTTAGTCCATCAATACAGTGAAAACGGCTTTAGAATTTACAAGTTACCAATAATAAAAAAGGGAGTACCTATAGGAATTCTTGGGCAGAATGGACTCGGAAAATCTACTGCAATAAACATACTTTCTGGATTTTTAATACCTAACCTTGGGCACTGGGATAGAATTGTTGAAAAAGACGAAGTAATAGAACACTATCGAGGTTCCATATATGGCGATTATTTCAGGGACCTCTATAATGGAAAAATAAAGGTATCAACAAAACCTCAATATGTGGATATAATTCCAAAACTTTATTCTGGAACTGTAAGAATTCTGCTTGGGAAGATAGATAGCGATAAAAAGGATGAAATTCTTGAAAGATTTAATCTAAAAAAAATATTAGATAGAGAAATAAAACAACTTTCAGGTGGTGAGTTACAATCACTTTCCATAGCAACAACAATGATGAAAGATGCAGACATATACTTTTTTGATGAACCATCTTCTTATCTTGACATAAAACAAAGACTTGAATTCGCAAAAATTTTAAAGGAACTGGCAGAAAAAAAACAGGTGTATGTAGTAGAACATGACCTTGCAATACTTGATTTCTTGAGTGATGAAATTCACATTTTGTATGGTACGGAAGGAGCATATGGTGTTGTTTCTAATCCACTTTCTACAAGACATGGAATAAATTCGTACCTTACGGGTTTCATTAAAGAAGAAAATGTTAGGATAAGGGACTGGAAGGTCCAATTTTTTGTACATCCACCTGCAATTGATAAAAGTCTTATACCCCTTATACAATGGTCTGACATATTTAAAAAATATGAACAATTTTCATTGAATGTGTTGAATGGTAAATTATCAAAAGGGGAAGTTGTAGGCGTAGTAGGCCCCAATGCAACAGGTAAAACAACATTTGTGAAAATACTTGCTGGATTAGAAACTGCAGATTCTGGATCTGTAAACGGAAATGTGAAAGTGAGCTATAAGCCACAGTACATAAGAATGGATGAAAATATTACAGTAAATGATCTTTTTGAAAAAGAACTCAAAGAAAGGTTTACTGATCAATTTTTTAAAACTGAAATATGGGAACCATTGAATATAAAAATAGTTCAGGAAACAAAAATCGGTGACCTGTCTGGCGGTGAATTGCAGATAGTTGCAATTGCACTTTCACTTGGCAAAGATTCTGATGTGTACTTATTAGATGAACCATCCGCATATCTGGATTCTGCAAAAAGGATTACTGTTTCAAAAATAATAAGGAGATTTATTGAAAAAACAAAGAAAACGGCATTGGTCGTTGACCATGATGTATATTTCATTGATTTAATATCAGATTCACTAATGGTATTTGAGGGAGAACCTGGTTTTTCAGGAAAAGGATCCGGTCCTTATTCCATGAGGGAGGGCATGAACATGTTTCTAAAATATGTTGGAATAACATTTAGAAGAGATGAAAATACCAAAAGACCAAGGATAAACAAGCCTGGTTCTTTTAATGATAGAGAACAAAAAATAAAAGGGGAATATTACTATCTATAAAATATGATCATACTTGATTACAGGGAAAGAAAAATAATCCCATTAGCTCTTGAGATTGATGATGTTGAAATCTATAACCTTCCAGTTGGAGATATTTTAATACCAATTGATAAAGAAACAATTCTAATTGAAAGAAAAAGTTCTGTTGATTTTATAGAATCAATAAAGAATTCCAGATTATGGGATCAGCTAGCAAGGATTCATTCGGCAGAAAGTGTACTGGATTATAAAATAAAAAAGAGAATTCTTTTGATCCATGATCCTATGCTTCCAGCTGTGCTTACAGCAAGGATCAGCTGGGCGAGTATCTTTGGAGCGTTGCAGGAAATAGTGTATGTTTATAATATTCAAGTGTTCCATACTGAAACAGAGCATGCATTTTTAGAATTTTTAAGGATTCTTATAAAAAGGGAGATTGAGGGTAGAAATGATGGTAACCCTAACATAAAATGGGAGAGGAAGATCAACTATTCAATGGATGATCAATCATGGAAGGTTTACATCCTCAGTTCCATACCTTATGTTGGTGAAAAAACTGCAAAACTTCTCCTAGAAAAATTTGGAACAATAGAAAATATTTCAAAGGCATCAATTCAGGAACTAAAAAAAATTAAAGGTATAGGCGAGGAAAAGGCAAAACTTATACACAGGCTACTTCATTGAACTTATTTTCTGGATTGATATACCATTCTTTGAGAAATCGTATTTGAATATACCAACTTTTTCAGGATGGTTTCTGAATTTCTTTATTGTTAAAACACGGTCAAACCCTGTTTGTGTCCTTATATTTTCCATAGTTAGAATTATGTCCACTATTTCCTCTACACCGCTTTGAATAATACTTGGATAAAGTGCAGTAACTAGAGTAAACAATGCGACACCTTGCCTGTATTGGGTATGAGATTTAATTGTCCTAAGTGTTGATAATACCCTTGAATTTTCCTCGTTGCTGAAAAGAAAATCAAGTGAGTCTATGGATAACCTGAATGGGGATTTTAGCAGTGAAATCTCATATGTGAGCAGGGTTAGAATATCAAGTTCCTTTTCAATGTGGAACTTGTGAGGCCTTAATATTTCAGTTGCAGGTATACCCTCTTCCCTATATTTGCTAATAAATAATTCTTTCTCAAGCACATGCCTATAAAATTCTTCACCAAGGTTAACTATCTTAATATCTGTTTTCCAATTGAACTCCTTCATTGTATTTATAATATCCTCAGTTCTCTCAGTTGTTGTTATATAGATAGCATCCTCCTCGGGCAAATGAAAAGCAAGAAACTGCTTAGCAAATAATTCTATACCTGAACCAGGGGTTCCAGATAATAGGACCGTATAACCTGCCGGTATTCCATTCATCAATGCATTATCAAGGTTTTCAACTCCCGTAGGAACAGATCTCATCTCATTCAACCTCCAGTATTTCATCGCTCACAAAATTCAGTATGTTTGATATTTCATTGTTGCTCTGCTCTTTCATGGATAATATAACAAAATATGCGCCCCTCGACCTCAAGTATGTTACAAAAAGGTGTAAAAATTCTGAAAGTATCTTCATATCATTGTGGATTGCGAGTGAATTCACTGAATCTATTACTATTACGCTTCCTCCAGTTACATATTTGTTTAAAATGTACTGGGCCTTTAACATTATTGTTTCAAGCATTGTTGGGCTTTCTACAAATACTGTTCTCTCTGAATATGCGGTGCTGCTCATCATTATGTGCGATATGCAATCAACAAAAAATATCTTTTTAGAATCAACACCATAAACATCAAGCACTGTTGAAATGCTTTTTGAAGGTATTGTAGCTGAAATGTAAATAACAGGTAAGTTTTTATTACTCGAAAAATCTTCGAGTATTTGTTTAATTGCATCAAAATAATTTGATAATGAAATAGAAACACTCACTGACAATGGTTCCTGGTAACTTTTAAGTTTTTTCTGAAACTCTTCCTTGTTCATTATACCATTTCACCTCCGCCCTTAAGCAATGGAACAAGCAATATTCCAATACTTGTTATATCAAGGACATATGTTGCCCTTGAATGTGATGTACCTCTCATTTTTACTACCCTGAGCGTTCTTAGCAAATCACCCTTTCTTTCAAGATTTCCTAACAAAATTATACCATCTGAAACTGCTTCTTCTACGCCATACTGGGAATATCCCTTAGCTGATGGAAGAAGCTCAGATACAAGAAACGTTGTGCAACCAAGTTCGGAAAGGGCCTTGCTCAATCTTAAAATGAATTCCATGATCTTTTCCTCTGTTTGAAGCCGGTAACATATGGATGTTATTGAATCAATAACAACTCTTTTTACATTAAATTCTGATACTATTTTTACAATATTTTCTATAAGCAAATTAATATCCTCCATTGAGAACTGAAGCTTATTCATTCCCAATTTTTCGTATATCTCTGGTATATCAATAAAAATTATACCTTTTTGAATCATTTCTTTTGAAAAGAAATCGTAGACAATCAAGTTTTCAAGCAATTTTTCCGATGCTTCTGTTACTGAAATATAAAGGCCTTTTTCACCCTTCATTGCACCATGAACAAGGAATTCTATGCTCATCGTTGTTTTTCCTGTGCCTGCTGAACCTGTTATAAGCACTGTATTTCCCTTTGGAACACCACCATTAAGGATGTTATCGAGGGCTTCAATCCCAGTCAAACATCTCTCCCTTACCTTATCCATATGCAGAGATATTCCTATTCGGCTTATTTAATTTTTTTGTTAATTTTTTAATTTTAGATTTCAAATAAAAATATTTAGAAAAATAGAAATATACATGATGATTTCATAACAATATGGAAGAATCCCTTAAACTTGTGCTTAAAAAACAGGGTTACGCCTTAACTGGAGAAAATTCAGCTGTGAAACTATGTCATTGGTTCAGAGAAAGTATGCTAAGAAATAGACCATGCTATAAGGAGACCTTTTATGGAATAAGAACACATAGATGTATACAAATGACCCCCGCTTTAAACCAATGTACACAGAATTGCCTATTTTGTTGGAGATATCAGGGATTTAGTGAAACATACATTCAAAATCCTGATGATCCAAAAACAATAGTTGAAGAGAGCATCAAGGCTCAGAGAAAACTTATCTCAGGATATGGGGGGAATTCCCAGGCTGACAAACAGAAATATATTGAAGCACAGGAACCTAAACATGTTGCAATATCATTGACAGGGGAACCTACACTATATCCATACCTTGGAGAATTGATATCAGAATATCATAAAAGAGGCATTACTACGTTCCTTGTAACAAATGGAACAATGCCAGAAGTGCTTGAAAATCTGGATCCATTACCAACACAGCTTTATGTTACTGTTGCTGCTCCAAATGAGGAGATTTATAAAAAATTACTTGTGCCAATGATTTCAAAGGGTTGGGAAAGGTTGAACAGGACGCTTGATCTTTTACCTTCATTGGATACTAGAAAAGTTATTAGGCATACGCTTGTAAAAAACTGGAACATGGATTATATAGATGAATATGCAAAACTTGATAGCAAAGCAGAACCGCATTTTATAGAACCAAAGGGATACGTTTATGTAGGCTATTCAAGGGAAAGGATTACCATGGATAGTATGCCTTCTCATCAGGAAATAAGGGAATTTTCAACTAAACTTGCTGAAAAAATGGGTTATTATTTCTCTGATGAAAGGGAAGATAGCAGGGTGGTTCTTTTACAAAGAGAAAAATATATACCGAAGATTAAAACAGATTAAAAGATTGACGATTTTTGTAAAAAAATTTAAGTATTTTATTTAATTTATTACGAATAGTGATAAAATATGGTAGATTTTGAAAAATTAAAATGCGATATATCTGAAAGATGGTCATTAATGGATCCATCTTTGCTTCCTGTAGATCAGATAGATTTAGCCATACTTTGCTTTTTGAGAAATGATGCAAGGACAACGAATTCTGAAATAGCGGAAGCATTAAATGTAAGCGAGGCAACAATCAGGAGAAGGATAAAAGAACTTCAAGAAAGGAAAATAATACTTGGGTTTTCAGCTCTTATCAATATCCCTGCAATAGAAAACAGTATTAAAGCATACATTTACATAAAGGCAGATACGAACAAAATAGAGGATGTGGCCCAAAAACTCATGAAAAACAAAAGGATTCTTACACTTTACAGGATCATAGGGGAGTATGATCTTCTTTGTGAGGGTCTTTTCCTTTCAATGAAGGAGTTGCAGGAATTCGTTGATTCAGACCTTAAAACAGAAGGCATTATTAAGGCAGTTACGCATGTTGTTGCAAAAGGATATAAAATAAACCCCTGGATAGGACTTTGAAAATATTTAATATATCGAGTTAATTTGTGTATTATATGATCAGATCATTCGAATTAAGTTCAATTGAGGCAAAAAGGTTTTTAAAGGGTGAGGCACCACCAACTGAGATAAGGATAGATACAAACTCAACAGTTACAGAAATAAGGGCAATTGATAAAAAACAGGCTTTAATAGATTTCAGGTTCACGGCCAATTATTTTGGTCTCGGGCTAATAACAATGGAAGGAACATTACTTTGGGAAGGGGATGTGCAAAATCTTGAAAATGAATGGAAAAGCAGGCATAAATTGCCAGAAGAAAATGTGAATGAAATTCATTCTGTTATTGTCAATAGCTGTATAATAGAATCTGTAATAATAAGCAAGGAAATAAGGTTGCCTCCTCCAATACCATTACCAGTTCAAATTCAGCAACAGAAACAAAAACCTCCGGATGGAATGGATTACCACTAATATTCGCGCCATCTATATCCGCATTTTGTGCAAATATAAAACCTTGTTTCAGGTTCATCCGCTGCACGTGTTTGTTTTAGCATCCAGTATGCACCTCTGTTACCGCACTTCGGGCATGTAACGTTTTCATCAACAGGTAAAACACTGAATTCACTATCTATCAGTATTACTTCCTTTTCCTTTGCCTTGTTAACTATTTTATCATTCTTATCGTTCTTTGATATCTGCATTTCATAACCGCATTTGGAACATATCCATTTACCATTTTTTGGATACATTAGAGATCCGCATTTTGGACAAAACATATTGTTTAAGAAATTGCTTATTATATTTAAGTGCTTCGTATTTATGGCAAATCCTAATCTGAATTTTTTGATTTAAGCTAATTTTCACGTAGATTATCAAAACTTCTTGTTTTAAAATATCTTTAATCGGAAAAAATATTTCTTATATAAGAGGAATAATTACAATAATTTCTCGAGTCGTTGATATTTTTAGCAATATCAATTTTTCTAACACTCTGCTTAAAATTAAAAATCGATTAAAAAATTATTCCTTTTTAAGAAAATTTTTTAAAAAATTTTAAATACGGTTAATTACATGGAATATTCGGAGGTTTTTTTATGGAAAAAAAGAGCTTATATGGATTAATAGCGGTAATAGTTGTCTTACTGATTATCATTGCAGCAGCAAGCATTGTTTTAACCACACCTAAAAAAACAATTTCAGCACCTCCTTCATTAACCATGTCTATTTCTTCAAGCGCTATATTTACATACGTCGGCCAGCAGGTTTCATTCACAGCATTTGTCACGGGTGGAACTCCTTCAAACGTAACATTCAACTTTGGTGATGGATCTAACGCTATTGCGTCATATTCATCCTCAATAGGTGGATATCCTATAACCCATACATATTTAACACCAGGCAAATATTTAGTGACTGTTTCTACAAACTATCAAGGATATATATTTAACAATTATGGAAGTATATTCCTAATAACAATAAGCCCGTCTAGTGTTTCACCATTGATCGCATCTGAAATTACAATACCAACAATCATTCTGAAATCACAGATTAATTATGAAAATGAAAGCTTTTCAATAGCTGGTTCTTATCTGCAACCACCAACAGCTACAAACTGGACAATTGGATATTATATTTGGAACTTTGGTGATGGAATAAAGGCTGTTGATCCGGCAATATTCAATTCATCTTCTGGGACATTTATGAGGGATAATGTTACGCATTCTTACACCTCTCCCGGCATCTATCCCCTTTCCCTCAGCATAATTACATTTAATTCAAGCAAGTATGTTTCTTCAAATTATAATGGGAACAGTAACCTTACATATTTTCCCGTTAGTGATCTAAGCTCGATCATAGCATCAGGACAATACCAAAATACTACGTTCATCAATACTGTTCTAATTCTAGCTTCAGGAACATATGCCAATATTTCAAAATCATCTATACCATTAACAAATCCATCTGTTATCACAAATGCTGAGCTTGTTCCAGGTGGCCCATATTCTTTTGATCCTGCAATAGATTATGAAACTGTGGGCTTTGAAATAATAGGAAATGTTTATGAAACACTCGTCGCCTATAACGGATCAAGTACGTCAAACTTTAATCCAATAATAGCAAAGGAAATTCCAACAATAGCAAACGGCGGTATTACTCCAGATGGTAAAAATTACACATTTTACATAAGGTCAGGTTTAAAATTTGCAAATGGTGATCCACTTACCGTATGGGACGTTTACACATCCTATGTAAGGGCTTTGTTATTCATGCTTGGTTCACCAGGTACACCGGATTGGATATTAGCTCAGGATCTTCTTCCTGGTGGTGGATTTCTGCCAGGTGCAGTCTCGTACCAAAACATTACGAACGCAATTTCTTTTGATAATGCCACTCAAAGTATAACATTCCATTTATTAAAGCCAGATCCTGCATTTCTTGACTATGTTGCTGATGCACTTGGTGGAGGAATAATGGACTGGAACTGGTTAGTTCAGCATGGTGCTGGGATTACATTCACACCAGCCGGTTTCCAGGCGTATATGAACTATAGCGACGAAGCAAACTATAACACATATGTAAGATGGAATGCTATGGGTTCTGGCCCATATATGATACAAACATATGTTCCTGGTCAGGATATAATATTAGTCCCAAATCCAAATTTTACACCGATTCCAGGTGTTCCTGGATATAACCATAAGATGAATGATACGATTTATATACAATGGGTAAAGGATCCATCAACAGAATATATGATGCTTGAAAGCGGAGAGGCTGATATTTACACTGGTACCTCTGACCTACCAACAAACTGGTATCCAATAATATCAAAGATGGAAACACAGGGCAAATTATCCATTTATGAATTCCCTACAATGACTACTTTTGGATTTGCATTCAACTTTAATGTGAATACAACAATGATGAGATCGTTTGGCGCACAATATCATATACCTGCAAACTATTTCCAGAACATTGATGTTAGAAGAGCATTTGCCTATGCTTTCAATTACAGTGATTATATTGATAAGCTCGTGGGTAATTCAATATATGGTGCTAATTTCTCATTCCATTACACTGGTTTCATTCCATATGGTATGCTTGGATACATATCACCTCAGCAAATGGAAAAAGATGGCGTAAATGTACCTTATTATGATTTAACACTTGCTAAGCAATATTTAATGGAATCAGGTCTTTATAATGTATCGATCAACATACCAGTAGTTGTATATGGTGGTGATCCTACAGATTATGCTGCTGCATCAATGTGGGCTCAATCAATGGCAGCAATAGATCCTAATATTGTCATGACACCACTTGTAGTAACATTCTCACAGTGGATAGGCTACCAAGTTCCAGGTCAGAATCCGATGCCAATATATGTAACAACATGGATTCCCGATTATCCTTATCCTTCAGATATAGTTGGCGCCTTCTATGCCCAAGGTGGAACATATCCACTCGGTAGTGGTCTAAATCCGGATGATTTCAATTCTACAGGCAATGTTAGTGAAGCGAATGCTATTGCATTGATGAACCAGTATATACAGACGGGTGAATATACTGCTAACGAAACACAATCCATACATTATTATGACCTTGCAGAGGAAATTGCAGTAAACTACACATTCTATGTGTATACACAGCAGCTTAACTGGTTCTGGTACTATTCGCCATATCTTAACGGTGCACAGTATGAAGAGAATCCAGTTATAGGTGGTGGAGGAACAACTTTCTACTTCTATCTATCTAAATAAATTTTTTATATTTTTTTAAAAAAAAATTAAAGGAGGTGAACAGCTATTATCAAAGCAATAAATAATATAGATACTGTGTTCACCACTTTTACAAGAGGATTTATTGCTGGACCTGCAGTATCCTTTAAAGCATCACCAACTGTATCACCTACAACAGCTGCCTTGTGAGCTTCTGATCCCTTACCACCAAAATTCCCGAGTTCTATGTATTTCTTTGCATTATCCCATGATCCCCCTCCAACGGTCATCATTATCGCAAGTGCAAAACCCGAAAGTATTACACCTAGAAGAAGACCACCAAGTGCCAAAGGCCCAAGTATAAAGCCCACAGCAATGGGTGTAACAATCCCTATTAAACCTGGAATCACCAGTTCTCTTAATGCTGTTCTAGTTACTATATCAACACACTTGCCGTACTCTGGCTTTGCTTTTCCTTCCATCAAACCTTTAATTGTATCAAACTGCCTTATTACTTCCTGAACAATTGCATTAGCAGCATTACCAACTGCCCTCATTAGGAATGACGTGAAGAAAAATGGCAGTGTTGCACCAATCAACAGACCAACAAGCACAAGTGGGTTTACAATTTCAAATGATTTTAATATTTGTGAAGCATTGTAAACATTTGATGTAGATACTGTTAAATAATATGCTGCGAATAGTGATAAAGCTGCAAGTGCTGCAGATCCAATTGCATATCCCTTTGTTATAGCTTTTGTGGTGTTCCCTACAGCATCCAATGGATCTGTGACATTTCTCACGTCCTCAGGAAGACCAGACATTTCTGCAATACCACCTGCATTGTCTGTAATTGGACCATATGAGTCTATTGAAATAATAATTCCAGCCATAGAAAGCATGGCTATAGATGCTATAGATATACCAAATATGCCATTCAATGGATCTGAAAAGCCATTAAAGATCGCAAAAGAGATTAAAATGCCTAAACTAATAACAATTATTGGCAAGAAGCTTGCCTGAAGAGCATATGCCAGACCTGTAATAATGGTAACCCCTGCACCTGAACTGGATGCCTTACTTGTTTCAAGAGTTGGTTTGTATTTATAGTCAGTATAATATTCTGTTATGAATACCATAAATGCCATGATAAATATGCCGATTATGCCTGCATAAAATGCATTCAGATTGTCTTTTAAATAATAGTAGGATACAACAAAAAAACCTATAGCCGCTACAATGCTGGATATAATAATGCCTTTATGTAATGCTGGTACAATCTTTTTATTTTTACCTATTTTAACAAAGGGTATGGAAATCAACGTTGCAACAATACCTATGGCTCCAAAAATTAATGGGAGGATTACGTATTCAGAATATTGTCCATATAGCAAATATGCAAGAAGCATTGATGCGAGAGCTGTAACCACATATGTTTCATACAGATCTGCACCCATGCCAGCGCAATCGCCCACATTATCACCAACATTATCTGCAATTACTGCTGGATTTCTTGGATCATCCTCAGGAATACCATATTTAACCTTGCCAACTAAATCAGCGCCAACATCTGCGCCTTTTGTATATATACCTCCACCTACCCTTGCAAATAGACTGATCAATGAAGCACCAAAAATAAAACCAACCATCATATCTGGATTTCTTAGCCAGAAATAGAAAATAGATATTCCAAGCAATGCAATGCCTACAACAGACATGCCTGTTACGCTTCCACCCCTGAATGCAAGAGAGAACGCCTTCTGAAGACCTTCCTTTGCCTTGTTTGCAGTCCTTACATTAGCTCTTATGGAAATATGCATGCCAATGTATCCTGCTATTGCAGATCCAAAAGCACCTATTGCGAAACCTAATGCAAGAATTAAACCATTTGTTAAACTGGTATAAAATGTAAATGCAATGGCAATAATAACAAAAAGAATAATCGCTACAATTGCTATTGTTGTATATTGCCTTTTCATGAATGCCCTTGAACCTTCCTGAATGGCCTGGGCTATCCTTTTCATTTCATCCGTTCCTTCATCCTCTTTCAGAATGAAATACGCCTGCAATCCTGCGTATAGCAATGCAATCAAGCTTATTGTAATGATTGCAATTTCTACTAACTCCATTAAAACAACCTCCTTTTACCTACATAAAATATATTAATAAAAAAGTTTCTTTCATTTTTAAAATCTAAATAAAAAACTTTATAATTAAAATTATATACCTTGATTTATGAGAGCATTCATTATAGGGAGATTTCAGCCATTCCATATAGGGCATATGAAAATGGCCATAGAACTGGCAAAAAGGTACGATTCAATCATAATAGGAATAGGAAGTGCCCAGGAATCACATACACCGGAAAATCCATTCACTGCAGGCGAGAGACATCTCATGATTTCTAACACCCTAGAAAGTAAGAAAATTTACAATTTTTATCTTGTGCCAATTGAGGATATACATAGAAATGCCCTATGGGTAGCACATATTGAATCCATAGCACCTCCTTTCACAAATGTATATGCTGGAAATCCTTTAACAAAGAGACTTTTTGAGGAAAGAGGATATAAAGTTGAAACACCTATTCTTTATGATAGGGAAAAATATTCTGGAAGGGAAGTGAGGAGGAGAATCCTTTCAGGTGAAAATTGGCAGGAGCTTGTTCCTGAAGAGGTAGTAGAAGTAATAAATGAAATAGATGGTGTAAATAGAATAAAGGAAATATCCAGAACAGACGAGGTTATATAGTATATAATTCAGATAACTTTATATATATCTAATGTATTATGTTATTAACTATGAAAGCCAAAGAAGTATTAAACCTTTTGCGTATTTCCAGAAAGACCCTCCATGTATATGTAGCAACAGGAAAAATAAGATATACAGTTATGCCAAATGGTTATTATGATTATAACGATGAAGATGTTTATAAATTATTAAACAGGGATGTTAAGAGAAAAACAGTCATCTATGCAAGGGTA
>Ga0080003_1000840_pt1 | contig 18446 bp, 19 predicted proteins | sample JossMetagenome_FD_69206 | JGI IMG/M metagenome (GOLD analysis project Ga0080003, IMG submission 69206) | Hot spring microbial communities from Joseph's Coat, Yellowstone National Park, USA - JC2_E (SPADES assembly) (version 2) | ecosystem: Environmental > Aquatic > Thermal springs > Hot (42-90C)...
GAATACGTTGCTGTTCCAGACGTATTGTTCAGTTCCTGCAGAAGCGTTGCCGCAAACGTGTCTGGATAGTGCTGGGCAGCCCATTGTGCATTTAAAGCCGGTACGAAAGGATAAGCCCAGTAAGGCCCAAGAACAAAACCCGCCGCTATCGCAACAACAACAATGGCTGAAGCTCTCATAAACATCTTTCTGTGATCGGCTTTTACTATGCTGAACTTTATGCTCTTTATGTGAGGAGTTGTGAGGCCCCGCCTCCACGCAAGAACAAAGTGAACGCTAACGAGCAAAAGAAGAATTGCCGGTATTATCATCACGTGCCAGCCCAGTACGGCTCCAAAATTTTCAGGATTTATTATCCAGCCAAGCAGTATAGAATTCCAGAAACCAGCTCCACTCTTGTCGTTGTACTGTGCAACTATGTTATTGTTGAGCCCTACACCAAAAACATATGTTAGCATTGCTAGAATAAAAAGTAGGACTCCTATAACCCATGAATCCTTTCTTTTCTTGTATGCGGATGTTGAAAAGTTTACAAAAAGATGCAAAATGAGAAGCGTCATCAGTATTTCAGCAGTCCAGAAATGTATCTGGCTTACTATGATGCCAGCTTCAGTGTAGTTCCACCAGTAAGGGCCGAAAATCAGCATTATACCTCCTGTTATACCCAAGAATACTCCAAGCACTATTATGTAAAATCCGAGCTGAAACCAGAAGCTGTTTCCATAAGAAGGAACATTTTCTATGTACAGCTTCTTTATAAGATCGCTGAGCTCGCTGAAAAGGTCCCTTAATCTGGAACCTCTTTCATCAGAAGACATGATTTTAAAAATAAATTAAAGCTGATAAAAGAATTGCTAAGAAATTTAAATCATAGAAAAAATTACGCGGGATTTTACACAACTTAATCTTTTAACTGATTGTTATTCCTAAGCGCTACCAGAAAACAAAGAAGGTGTTTACGAAGCTTTAAAAAAGTTGCATCCGCTTGGACACCTTGGAAAACCTGAAGAAATAGCAAGTGTAATAGTTTTCCTGCTTTCCGATGACACTTCATTCATGACAGGTTCAGAAGTGGTTGTTGATGGAGGCTATACTGCTCAATAGATTTAAATTTAACAATTTTTTGCTTAATAAGTAAACTAGCCCGGCCTAAGTACTTGTTACCAACGTTAGATCCCAGGATGCTGTTTATGGTTTCCATAACTTTAATCAGTCATCCTGCACTAAAAAAGTTTTGATCTACTGTTACGGACGAGGTCTCTGGTAAAAACATGAACAGCCACGCACTCATCTTTCTCTGACCCCTTTTACGCCCGGAATGACGGAGCTTTCAGTTCATGTAACTTTTAGTGAAAACCAAAGAGAACTTTTGTTGACCCACTTGTAGGCGAGCCTGGCCGTTAAACAAATTTGCATTATTAAATGTATCGATTTTCGTAATAGCATGCATAGTACTTCGCGTAATATGTTTTTATTTATTAAATATATAACGGTAATGATCAAAATTTTTTCATAAAAAGCTTAAAAAGCCGAAAAAAATCTAATAACATTTTAACGTTTAAAAGTAAATATTAGAACTTATGGTTTTACATGAAAAGGTAGTCTCTCTTATAAAAGAAAAGAGCTTTGGTCATATTGCTTTCATAGACAGTGATGGGTTTCCCCACGTTACTCCCGTGTGGGTCGACACAGATGGCGAACATGTTATAGTAAACACAGCGATGGGGAGGAAGAAACAGAGGCTCGCGGAGGAGGGAAAGCCGGTTTCAATCGAGATTTCAAATCCTTCAAACCCTTACAGGTATGCCCTGATAAAAGGAAAAATATTGAAGCAAACTTTTGACGGCGCTGAAGAGCACATAAACCAGATGGCAAAAAAATATACTGGCGCTGAAAAATATACAAAAAGTTCTGAAGACGAAAAAAGGGTTTTGATATACATAAAACCGGTTAAAGTCATAACAAATTTCTGAAATGAAAGCCAGCTCACTTGCAGGCCTGATAAGGGTCTGGACGCTTCCGATGACGGTTTCCCTTATTTTGCTGGGGGCTTCTTACGCATCATTCTTGGGCCTTAAGATAAACTTTGCGACTCTCCTGCTGGCGCTTTTTGGATCACTGCTGCTCCATGCGGGGGCAAACGTGCTCAACGACGTCAACGATGTGATTAAAGGTATAGATTCCCCCAGAAGCCCTACAGCAGCCTACAGGGAACATCCAGTGCTGCACGGTGAAATAGGAAAGCGCTCAGCCGTTATGCTTTCTTACTTACTCGTAGCATCGGGGCTTCTAACAGGAGCTGTTATTACGTTTTTAACAGGACCCGCCGTCTTTTTGCTGGAGCTTGCAGGAGCACTTGCGCTATTTTCTTATAACGGACCCATTCTTGATCTAAAGGCTAAAGGTTTTGGTGAATTTCTGGTTTCTACAGTATGGGGACCGCTCTTTGTAATGGGAGGGTTTTCTGCATCAGCGGCAGGCCGGTTAAGCTTTTACGCGTTTCTTATATCCATACCATCAGCTCTTATAATGATGGCGGTCATATATTCGAACAATTACAGGGATATAGAAACTGATATCGCCGCAGGAGTCAGATCTTTTGCTTACAGAACCCGCTCACGATCAAATTTTATATATACCGCGTGCATTTTCGGGGCTTACGCGCTGCAGCTTCTTTACATTATCTTTGGCATTCTTCCTTTATCAACGCTCGTGAGCTTCTTTACAATTCCTTACGCAGCGTCTCTTCCAAAAAAGTTCAGCAAAAAAGCGGTTGACATAGATGCAAAGACAGGGTTACTGTTTTCAGCTTATAACTTTATTATAGTAGCAGGCTTGATTATTTAATCGTTTAGAAAATGCGGCATAACTTTTGATGCTATGGTTCTTATGACGTTCATCCTCATCTGATGGTCTATACCCGGGAAGCTGAGCTTTATCATCAGCTCTGTAGCCCCCAGTTCCCTTTCGTACTTTTCTATTTCTTTTATGGCAAAATCTGGCTTGCCTACGATCATCCTGCTCAGGACCTGGTCCTTTATCTCATCATAGGAAACCTGATGCGGATCTATCTCATTACCATAAGAGTCCTGCAGGTGTCCCCAAGCGTAGTAATCTTCTCTGTATGATTCCAGCATTAAATGCTTAGCCTTTTCAATCTCTTCGTCTTTTTCAGATATGAAGACTTCTCTTCTTAGCGGAAAGTCTCTGACTGACTTCCCTGCTTTCTTTAGCTCCTCCATATAAGCCTGCATCCTCTTTTTAAGCACGTTTATATCTGTTACAGGATCCATTATCCACGCATCACCACGGCGCGCGGCCTTTCTTACAGCCTCCTCGCTCTTTGCAGCTATCCATACAGGTGGTCTGGGGCTCTGTACAGGCCTGGGGTAAACCCTGAACTTAAAACCGTCAACCTGTACGGCTTCCCCTTCAAGCAACGCTTTTACATTCTTCAGCTTTTCTTCGTAGACCTTTACCTTCTGCTTAACATCAACCCCGAATGCGGCAAATTCTTCGGGCCTGTATCCCAGCCCAACCCCGAGAATTGCCCTTCCCCCGCTTATAACGTCAAGCACAGCAGTCTGTTCAGCTATTTCGAAAGGATTATGAAGGGCGAGGACTATTATGTTGGTCCCGAGTTTAACCCTTTCTGTAATTGACGCTGCTGCTGAAAGAGCCAAAAATGGCGCTGGACTCCACCCATCTTCCGAAAAGTGATGTTCGCCCACATATACTGCAGAAAATCCCAGCTTTTCAGCTTCCTTTACCTCTTTCAGATAATCTCGATACTCCCTGTCCCAAGAACCCTTTGATTGGAGGGTATAGTGCAGCGAGAACTTCACTTAAGCTCTACGCCCTTGGTTTCTGGTATGGTAAGTATTGAAACAGCAGCTATTATGAAAAGCACTGAGAAGAACCCTATAACGCCTGATATTTTAAAAAGTGGTGCTAGGATACCGATTAGCAGGGGCGCTATACCTCCAAAACCCCTGCCGGTGTTGAATATGAAGTTTACAGCAGTGGCTCTCGCGTGTGTTGGGTAAGGCTCAGAGAAGAGGGCACCAAAAGTTGTAAAGTATGAGTTTATAAAGAAGCCCATAAGATAAGACGCTATCATTACCTGCGTCACCGTCCTTGACATTGCAAAGTATATTACAGCAAAAGTTATGCCTATAAAGCCAAGAAATATGGCAACTTTTCTGCCAACCACGTCAGCTAGGAATCCGAAAATTATCATGCCCAGCATGGTCATTACGTCAGTTACCAGAAGTATGTATATGGTTTTGACAAAGTGTATGTGGTACTCTGTAAGAAGAGCTGATGGCAACCATATCATTACCCCCCAGTACCCGAGCTCAGCCACTATCGCCACTATCAGGAAAACTATTGTAAACTTCAGGTATTCCCTTCTGAAAAGCTCTTTAATCTGAAATTTTTTCCTCTCGCTCTCGGTAGTCCTCTCCTTCCAAATTGGGGATTCAGGAAGCCTGAACCTATAGTAAGCAGCTACAAGCGCAGGAAGTATGCCTATAAGATACATGCTCCTCCAGCCAAATGCCGGCATAAGAACAAGCCCGAGAACCGTTGCAAGCATAACTCCCAGCGTCCACCCAAGAGAAACTATCGTTGAACCCATTCCTCTCCATTTTGCCCTGAACGCTTCAGACATCAGCGTCATGCCTATGCCGTACTCCGCTCCTGTACCAACTCCGCTCAGGAACCTAAATAAAGCTATGAACGCATAGCTTGGAGCTACCGCAGTTAAAGCTGTGAAAACAGAATATATCAGTATTGAGTATGTAAAGGTCCTTACTCTGCCGAACCTGTCCGCAAGTATTCCGAAAACATAACCGCCTGTAACCATTCCAGCAGCCTGTATAAATCCAAGGAGCCCTTCCTCAGCTGATGTAAGGGCAAAAGTAAGCGCTATAGCAGTAAGGGTTAATGAAAGTATGTACGTGTCGAGACCATCCAGCATATATCCAAGAAAAGAAGCTAAGGTAGCCCTAGCTTCATAGTTTTTTGGAACCTCTAACTTTTGCATTTTATAAGTAGAAAAGGGCTGGACTAGATAAACTTTTCTTTTGAGAAGCTCAATCTTTGTTACTTTTGTTACTATAAACGAAAAAACATAGCCTTTATAATATCTTTTTTTTAAAAAGCCAGATACGTTAAGTGCGGGTCCTTTGCTGTTTTGCAACCAGCTCTAGCAAATCATGAGCCATCTTTTACAGATTAACAATAAAAAGGGTTATCATGTAAGTGCCTAATATGAAAAGAACTGCAGCAGATGCAATCCTGATTAGCTTATCAAATTTTACAGATTTTTTGCCAACTTTTTCAACGATGTACGGATAGTTAATTATCCATATCAGTATACCCGAGAAGAACCCCATGCCCGATTGTAAACCGAACTTATCAAGCATTGCAATGCCAAAAGAGATCCACCACGCTATCTGGTATGGGTTCGTTATACCCATCGTCAACCCCACCAAATAGCCACCCTGAACTCTGATCTTTCTGATTTTTCTTGATCTCAGCACTAAAAACCCTAGAAAAACAGTGTAAGTTCCGCCTATAACATAAAACGGCAGTACAAATTCAGAATTAATGAGAGCTCTTATCAATGATACTGCCATAAAGAAGATAATGTCAGCTGTCATAGCTCCGGCTCCGACCGCTATGCCCCTCAGCTTTGATTCTACTGAAACCGCTGCTATCATAGCGTTTACCGGACCTGGTGGAGCCGCCATGCTAAGACCAAGAGCTACCATGCTCGCGTAAAAAGCTAAAAAGTCCAAGATCCCCATAACACAAGAAAAATTAAGGCTTTATTTAAACTGATATTGTTAATGTTACAAAGCGGCTTTTGCAAGGTTTTTGAGAACATAGTATATAACAGGAAATGCTTGTAGAATGGAGAGCTTTATGCTATAGCTTTGTGTGCAGAATATGGAATGCGAGCTTTTTTTAACAAAAAGATACCACTGCAAGGCTTTGAGTAATAGTGAAAGTAATCAAATGCGCTTTTGTCTAATCTAAAAAGCTTATATAAAATGTTCACATGCTTATCCTGAATGACAGATCTGCTGATAAAAGATGGTTATCTTGTTTTTCCTGATCTTACTCTAAGAAGCCACGTTTATTCTGAAGATGGGGTAATAAAAGCTATAGGAAGTTCTGTTCCAACCTCTGCAGACAGAGTAATAGATGCTTTTGAAAAATACGTTCTGCCGGGCGCCATAGATGAGCACGTACACTGCAGGGATCCTGGATTTACATACAAGGAAGATTTTGAAACCTGCACTAAAAGCGCAGCAGCAGGCGGGATAACGACTGTTCTCGACATGCCGAACAACCTGCCACCAACTGACGATCCATCAAGGATTAATGAAAAGTCTGAGATGTTCCTGAAAAAGGCTTATGTTGACTTTGGACTGTACGGCGTGCTTTACGATTCTAATATCGAAAAATTCGAGTCGATGGTAGATGCAGGAGCAATAGCGTTTAAAATCTACATGGGACCGTCAACCGGCAACATACCCCCTCCAAACGACGGTTCCATAATTGAAGCGCTGAAAAAGTCCGTGAAAAAAAATATTACAGTTGTCTTTCATGCGGAAAATGAAAAGATAGTTGAATTCTTTACAGAAAAGCTGAGGTCCAGCGGAAGGACGGATCCCAAGGCACATATGGAAGCCAGACCAGCCATAGCTGAAGAGGAGGCGATCAGAAGGGTCTCGCTCTTCGCAGAAAGGACAGGCGCAAGGATTCTTATAGCGCACGTAAGTTCTGTTGAAGGGTTAAATGCCCTAAAAGAAGCAAAGAACTCCGGCGCAGATGTTTATGGTGAAACTTGCCCTCATTACCTTTTTCTGGATGAGACAGCTTACGATAGATACGGAACGCTAGTAAAGATCAACCCTCCGGTTAGAACTGCTGCTGACAGGGAAGCTTTATGGAAAGGTATAGAAAGCGGAATCATAACAAACATCGGGTCAGACCACGCTCCTCATACTCTGGAAGAGAAATCAAAGGGTGTCTGGAACTCAGCTTCAGGAATAATAGGTGTTCAAACAATGCTGCCGCTAATGCTGAACGAAGCTGTAAAGGGCAGGATAACCATAAACAGGATCGTGAGCCTTCTTTCAGAAAAACCAGCAAAGCTTTTCGGCTTTTACGGGAAAAAGGGTATAATCTCTGTCAATTCTGACGCTGATTTTGTCATATTTGATCCCTCAAAAGAGTTTACAGTAAAGGAAGAATGGCTTTATTCAAAGAGCAAGAATTCGCCTTTTATAGGATGGAAATTAAGGGGTAAAATAATCCTAACTTTGCTAAGGGGGAAAGAAATATACGATGGGGAGAAAGTTCTGGAAATGAACGGAACGCAAATTAAAAGGCAACCATCATTTAACTTAAATGCGGGTTAAGGGGGCGAAAGTCCCCTTCGTGACAGCGTATGTTCAGAAAGAATCAAGAGAACGGAAAGGCATAGGCATCGATCTTGGAGTAAAGGATCAGATCGCGTTTTTAAACGGGATAAATGTATCATACTCAGTCCCGCAGAGCGAGAGGCTGAAAAAGCTTCAGCGCTATTTCTCGAGGGCTAAGAAAGGATCAAAAAACAGGGAAAAGCTCCTGCTGAAGATCAACGAAGAGTATATAAGAGCAACGTAAAGAAAGACATAAAGAACGTGATAGCGCATTACGTGGTAAGCAATTATCAGCACGTTGCGTTTCAGGATGATGATATTCGTTCATGGCAGGTGCTTTATGGCATAAAGGTCCTGGAGACCTCGGTGGGGGAATTCGCGATGCCTTGGATAAGGCCAGCACTTCAATCGTGTGAAATCAGCGATAGGCTATGCATGTGCAACGCAGATAAGACGCCAGATCGTTAAGCCTCTACAAACAGCATGATGGAGCATAAAGTATTCCTCATGTGAAAACGAGATAATGAACAGGGAAGCCCTGACCGCAAGGTCATGGTAGTTCACATAGTACAAGAAATATTTGATGATAAAAAAATTCACTCAGAAGGCAAAAACGTACTTTTTGCTGTTAGATTATCTGAAGTGCCTTATCAGCCTCTTTTACAGCAATCGCAAGTTTAACAGCTTCTTTTATCAGCTGTCGCACGAGTTCTGTGGCTACTGGATCGTTAAGCTTGCCTTCAGAGCTGAACTTTTTGTCTGCGTTTACAAGAATCACTTCTGGCCGGGGTACTACCAGCGCTCCCAGGGCATTGAGGACTACCCTGAGGTGCTCCTGAGCTCTACTTCCGCCTACGCTTCCCGTTGACGCTGAGAAAATGGCCACAACCTTTGATACAAAGGGGTTTTCTGTGGACGGTCTCGAGATCCAGTCTATTGCGTTTTTTAAAACTCCAGAATAGCTGTGGTTGTACTCTGGTGTTGAAATAAGAACTATGTCTGATGCCCGTATCTTTTCCTTTAGCTCTCTGACAGATTCAGGGGGATCTTTTTCCAGATCCTGATTGAAAAGCGGTATAGCTGAAATGTCATACATTATAGCGTTTGAACCTTCTGGAAGCATCATGAAAGCGTTTTCTATCAAAAGCCTGTTATATGACCCTTTTCTAAGACTCCCAGGAATGCCTAAAACATTCAGCCCTCTGAACATCATAAATCGATTATCACACTGTTATTATTTACGTATATATGTTGAATTTTATGATTTATAAGTCTGTAAAAATTATATTTTTTTATTTTTTGAATTGGTTTTTTAAAAAAATAATAAAAAAATATTTGGTTAAAAATTTTAAAAGGCTTGGAAACCTACTTTGTCACCATTCTCTGGAAAAGAGGTATGGCGATTGCAAAGGTAACTATCGAATAAATAAGGAGTACCAGCACGTCATTCCAGACAGCTGAAAGAGGCGCGTTCATGACCATGACAGATCTGAACCCTGTTACAGTATAAACGAGCGGGAACATATAAGCAACATCTCTTAACCACCAGGGGAGCTGCAGCACCGGATAGAATATACCAGATATGAATATCATAGGCATCTCAAGCATAAGCATTATCATCTGAGCCGACTCTTGGTCGCTTACAAAGCTTGTAGCTATGATCCCAAGTCCAGTAAAAGCAAGTATCCCAAGGAAAAGTATAATGGCCATAAGAAAGACGTTCCCGTATATCTTTACTCCAAACAGCAATATTGAGAGTATCACTATTATTATTCCGCTGATTATTCCTCTTACAGCCTGAGCCATTGCCTTGCCCATTACTATTGAAAATCTTGAAACCGGCGTCATCAATATGCCATCCATAGTCCCCAGCTCCCTTTCTCTTGAAAACGCCATAGCAAGCCCGGCTAGCCCTCCCATTACCACGCTCATAGCTATAAAACCAGGTGCAAGAAATTCAAAGCTGCTTGGAGCTCCAGGTATCAGACCCTGAAAGTTTACCGAGACCGTTCCAAAATATGCAGGAAAACCGCGCGCAGTGCTCAGTTGAACGTTAAGCTGCGAGAATATCTGCTGTATCCCTGCAGTAACTATCTGATCGAGTGTAGGATTCATCTGGTCTACTATAACCTGAACGGTTGCGCTGCCTGTACTTAGCTCCTGTCCGAAACCCTGCTTGAATATCACCACGGCGTATACCTTTCCTTCTAGTAGAGCCTGCTCTGCCTGTGAAAGAGAACTGTAAGTTATAACGTTGAAAGTTCCGCCAGACTGGGCCATGTAAATGAAGCTGTTTATAACGCTTATTGCACCCGTAGACTGGTCCTGGTTAACTATTGCTATAGGTATGTGCGTTATTGTGCCATTGCCTGGAAACATGTAACCGAAAAGCAGCATTAGCAGTATTGGAAGGAGTATCATGGAGACAAGCCTGGCCCGCACCCTGTAGAACTCCGTAAGGTCTTTTTTCATTATCACGTAAAGATGATAAAGAGAACCTTTCATCACCATCCCCTCCTCCTCAATCTTCCGCTTATTTCGTCCCTTAGCTCTCTACCAGTAAGCTCCAGAAATACATCCTCTATTTTTGTTGCTCCGTACTTTGTCTTAAGATCTTCCTTTTTTCCTATCTCGAGTATCTTTCCCTTATCCATTATAGCAACCGTGTCAGCAAGCTCATCTATTTCGTACATGTCATGTGAAGTTAGTATTACAGTTAGCCCCCTGTTCCTGAGGTTTACTATATAGTCCCTTACCCATCTTACGCTTTGCGGATCGAGCCCGTTTGTAGGTTCGTCCAGTATTACAAGCTTCGGATCGTGCAGCAGGGCCCTGGCTATGTTCAGCCTCTGCCTCATACCAGTCGAGAACGTTCCAACTGGCCTGTCCTTTACCGCAGAAAGCTTTACTTCTTCCAGCAACTCTTTAATCCTTTCTTTCAATATCTTGGAATCAAGACCGTACAGCTTTCCGAAAAATTCAAGGTTTTCTACCGGTGTGAGAGGCGCATAAAGTATCAGCTTTTCCTGAACCACGCCTATTAACTTTCTGACTTCCTGTGGCTGTCTCACGATGTCGTATCCTTCTACCAAGGCTTTTCCCGCGCTTGGTCTCAGCACTGTACAGATCATCCTTATAAGCGTGCTCTTGCCGGCTCCGTTTGGCCCAACAAGCCCAAATATCTCTCCCTTTTTAACCTTAAATGAAACGCTGTCAACGGCTATAAGGCTTCCAAAATACTTTGTCAGGTTTTCGGCTTCAACAGCGTAGCTCATCTTCTCCTCGCCGCAACTACAGCAAGTATCGCAATTATAACCAGCAGAATCGCTATTAACAAGATATAGATGGCTGGAGGAGACGAGACATATGCTAAAAACTGGTTTACGTAAGATTCTTTTATGATAAAGCTCACAGGTATTCTTTGGCTGAACGTTTCTCCCGGAGCGTTGTCCTGCAACCAGGATGTCACGATTGTTCCCCTGAACTCGCCGACTGGAGCGCTTGAGCTTACGTCAAGAGAAAACACAGCAGTTACGCTTGATCCTGGCGGAATGTCCCCCAAATAATCGTACGTGTTGCCGCTTAACATGTTAGGAAGTATGAGCTCGGCCTGCACGTCCTTTGCAGTGTAGTTGCCGTAGTTCGTAATGTTATAGGTAACTTTTATGTCAGAAGCTCCCTGAGTTAACGTAACAGATTCAGGCACTGCTTTTAGCTGAGCTTTAGATGATACCGGTAATCTTATGACAGATGCTGAATTTCTTCCGCCGTATGATATGCTGATAGAGACATTAGCATAAGAAGGTGACGAGGCGTTGCTGTTCACGCTGAACAGATAAGTAAGCTGAACCGGTGTGCCAGGTGGCAACAATCCTATGGTGGTGGCAGTTTGTGATGCGAAGATGATTGGCCCTGATGTTGAAATGTTTATTTTTACGTTGCTTGCAGTAACGTTGCCTGAATTAACTACGTAAATTGCCAGCTCAGCGTCCTGCGTCCCAGGAAAGATCTGCGGCGGATTTGTGCCAAAACCCTGAAGCCTGACATCTGGAGAACCGAGCACGGGTACATATACTTGCTGAACTGTTCCTATGCCGCTGTTCCATTCAAGCGTTAAGTTGATCGGATAGTACCCGGTAACTGCTGAAGAATTAATGTTTACGTAAAATGTTAGAGGAACGCTTGCGCCTGGAGGTATAGCACCAACAAATTCATGCAGGCTTTTTCCAGAAGCAAAATAGAACGGGTAGCCCAGGTTAAGCGTTACTGTAGCGTTGTATGCAGTATTGGTTCCCGCGTTTCTGACAACAATGGTAAGTGGAAGCCCTTTAGCGCCTGGGTAGGCCAGAGTTTCCCCGTTCCCCCAGTACCATGTATAAACCTGCAGGCTTGAAAACGTAGATACTGGGAGCTGCGCTGAATATGTAAAGTTCTTCTGATAACCCCCCTGGACGTAGCTTATCTGCAGTGGAAGCGTGTATACCCCGCTAACTGCCCGCGGACTTACATTGACGTAAGCTATGAAAGGTACTGTTTCTCCTGCTGGTATGAGAGATACATTCTGCGGTTCACCTGTGATACAGAAAACGCTTGTGCTTTCTGCTCTCACGCTGACGTTCAGGGCTGGATACTGAGCTAAGTTGGTTATGTATATGAAAAGCGGAACGTTAAAAGAACCTGGTTCTACTGCTATCGGAGAAGATGATGGTCCAAAGCTAGTCCCTGTCACAGCAATACCCTGCACCTGAGCGTTAACTGGCACCAGGGAAAAAGCTGATGCCAAAAGAATCAGAGTCAAGACCAGTTTTTTCATACTCAAACACTTGCAGAAGGGGTATAAAATGATTTTGATATTTCTAAATAAAAAACTTTTAATAAAAAGTGAAAAGTGTGTTTCTTATTGTTAATTTGTCTAATAAAATATAAAAATTTATAAGTTACATTTACTAAAAATGTACTAAATGTCTCAAAATGTTCAAAATAAAACACAAAATTCCAGCAACTTACTCGAAAAAGGTTACGTGCAATCTCTTACAAAGCTAATAGTCTATATAATTATCTTCGCTGCTGTCATGGCCGCTTTCCAGTGGCTTGAAATAAACATCGTCCCGGAGCTCAGAAGTTACAGCGTATACATAAACGTAGGGCTTACGCTTGTATTTGGCTACCTTATAATAGTTGCATTTGCAGACACGATTTATCACTTTATGCGCATAAAATATACACATGACGTTGCAAAAGCTTTCAGAAACGTCTTTTTGCTTATAGGTGTCGGTGCGCTGATAACTGCTATAGCCGGAGCCGTAGGCGGAGGCCTTGCTGGGGTTAGCGTGGGAGGCTTCCTTGGCATAGTTATAGGTTTTGCAACGCAGCAGGTTATGGGACAAGCAGTTGCAGGGCTATTTCTTCTGATCTCCAGACCTTTCAAAATAACAGATCATGTAAACCTTGTTGGAGATGAAGGCATTGTAGAAGACATTGGCATCCTCTTTACAGTAATAAAGAAAATGGATAACACCACAACGGTTCTTATTCCTAGCAACATGATTCTTGGAAATAAGATCTACGTTCTACCTCCTGTACAGCAGCAAGCTCAGCAGGCATCAAAATAAAATTTTTTTATTTTAATGCTGATTATATAAAAAGTTTGTTTGCGAGCTTGTTTTGGTCACCTAGCTGAAAATATTTTCGCAATATTTTTATTTGAAGGCTTTGCTTAAATTTAGGCAGTGTTTACAGAATTGAGCTATGTCCTTAAAGTTGATAAGCTTGTTGTAAAGTACGGAGATAAGATAGCGGTTAACGGGTTATCGTTTATCATAAACGAAGGGGAGGTTTTTGGGCTGCTCGGGCCGAACGGCGCAGGAAAAACCTCAACAATAAGGGCTATAATGAACATAGTTGACTATCAGGGGTCAATAGACCTTCTTGGGAAAGGCAGACCAAAAGGAGATCTTATGAACAGCATAGGTGCTGTAATGGAAACCCCTGCCGTGCTGGAATCGCTAACTGTTAAAGAGTTCCTTGAACTGGTTGTATCTCTCAGAAAAGTAAGCGATGTTCAGAGGCTCGAACACCTTATAGACGCCTTTGAGCTAAGACAATATCTGGGAAATTACATAATGAACCTTTCGCAGGGCAACAAGCAGAAAGTTGCTATAGTTGCTGCAATAGTGCACAGGCCAAAGCTCCTGATACTTGACGAGCCGTTTAACGCGCTTGATGTCAAGTCTGCCAGAATCTTTAAAGAAATAATTCAGAATCATAAAAAGGAAGGCGGTGCTGTACTGTTTTCAACACATATAATGGAAATAGCAGAAAAAATATGTGACAGGATCACCATAATAGACAAAGGTTCAGAGGTAACATCGGGCCCCACAAAAGAAATACTGGAAAAGCTTCACGCCGGTTCCCTTGAAGAGGCTTTCCTCAAAGCCATACATGCAGAAGAAGAGATAAAGGAGCTAACGGAAGCGTTATGAAAAAGATAAGTCTTGATGAAGCTCTTGCACGCGAGCTTCTAGTTGCAGGATATATAGCCGCAAGACAGACCGGTTTCAGACCATCAAACCTGAGAAGATCCATCAGGAACGTAAGGCTTACAAAGATCATTTATACTTTGATATTTTCATTTTACGTAGGGCTTTTTGCTTTTCTGACGAGTTTTAAGCAGGTATCATTTGGTGTGTTTGCTGGCTCAATGCTCGTTTTTGGCATGGGCGGACTTTCCGTGAGCAGCATGATGACCCCTCTTTCATATGCAATATACGGCTCAACAAACATAAGAGATTTTTTGATGAGCACTTCCCTTGACCCAGAAGAAGTGCACAGGATAGTGGGAAAAGCCATCTTCAAAACCGTTGATTATATAGTATACGGCACCATAGGGGTTTCATTTATAATGAGCTTGATCTTTAAGGCGTTCTATGTTTTTTTCAGCGTTGTTATGGGCATCTCTCTTGGCATGTTGCTGCAGCTTGTAGCCCTTGAACTTTCTTACAGGAGGTCAAAAACAATGGTTTCATCTGTGGCCACGAGAAGCGTTGCTTCTCTTCTACCGATTATTTTCCTGATTCCTGTATTTCTATCTGGCATGATGTACAGGTTAAGCCTTTCGAGCTTAGAACAGCTGTATTTTGTACCTCCTGTTAGCGCGGCCTTTGGAAACAGCATCAGCGGAGCCCTTGCAAGCGTTTTCTGGATAGCAGTATTTGGGTACGGCGTTTATAGGCTTATCCCTGATGTAAGCTGGAAGCTTATAAGCGGGCCCCCTTCCGCCTTTTTCCCCATTCTAACCAAAAAAGTTTCAAATAAGTGGAAGATCATAAGCTCGAAAACGCTTGCCCTTCTTAGAGCAGATTTTCAGGCAGCAAGCAGATCATTGCTGGGTGCCCTTATAGGAGGACCCCTTATAGTTTTTCTTGTGATCCTTATGAACGGGGTTACTTCTTCTGCATCTGCATTAAACGTGCTTTCTTTTACCCTGGGCATAGAAATGGCCTACCTTTCTATAATGATTCCTTATGCTTTTTACGCCATGGAAATGAGAGGTGCTTCAGCTCTTAGAATGCTCCCGCTCAGCAAAGTAAAGATAGCATTGCCAAAGCTCCTTTTGCTTCTTATGACATACTACCTTTATGAAGGCAGTCTTGCTACAGTAATTCTGATCAAGCACGGAAGCATCTTGAGCATGTTGCCCTTCCTTCTTGGATTCTTTGGGCCTGCCGCTAGCATACCGATGACAGGCATAATATTTGAAGAAACGCTGAAATCTGGCGGCAGCCCCACGGTTACACTTTCAATAGCGTTCTTTTTGATATCAGCGATAATCGTGGCTGTGCCGTATATAGTTTACTTTATAATGATGTTTTTCAGGATGGGATACTTTGAATCTATTTTTGCTATGGTTATAACGGGAGTGCTCGAGTTCACCATACTTATGTTCATTCTAAGCCTGTATGACTGAACTCTTCATTAAGAATCAATAAACAGTATCGTTAAAATTTTTGCAAAAAATAAATAAATTTGTTTATAGCATCTTGTTGCCATGAAAAGCTTCGAAGCTCTTGCTTTTTTAGCCATAATTGTAGCGACATCTTTGATTTCCTATAACATTGGTGCAAGCAAAACTTCCCAAGGAGTATATGTGATTTCAGCTTCTCTTTATGCTCCTGTTCTTACAGAGACCCTAAAGGAAATGAACGTTAGCGGCAGTGTTGTTTCTATGGGTTCCGTTGCTGCTGCTCAGAATGTTCTTCTGACGCCTTCTAAGTATGCTGTCTTTCTTTCCGTTGACCCTGCGGTCATAGAAGATCTTCTTTATCCAAAGAATGTAAGCTCCTGGTACATAGCGCTTGCATCAGATCAGATGGTAATAGGTGTCTCGAGATATTCCCCCGAATTTAATCAGATAAAACAGCTGAACATAAGCCTTTACAGCGCAATAATATCCGGGAACATTTCATCTGAAAAAATTTACCTTTCTAAAATTCTTGAAATAATATTATCTAATGGTTCCAAGCTCGGCACCTCCAATCCAAATACTGATCCTGAAGGCTACAGAGCGTTGATGATGCTCCAGCTTTCATCGATGTTCGTTAACAACAACAGGAGCTACTATGTTAATGATCTACAACGTCTTAATATATCTGGAATGGTTACAGAAGTGTCCATGGGTTCCGCTCTATTTGCATACCTTCAATCAGGAGAAATCTATTATGATATAGCGCTTTACCGTTCTTCAGCCGTTTCTCACAGGATCCCTTTTATAATACTTCCTCCTCAGGTAAACCTGGGCTCTGCTAACTTTTCTGCATTTTATTCCAAGGCAGAAGTGACCATAACCTCAGGAGGACAGAAAGTAGATCTGCATGGGGCTCCTATATACCTTTCATTGACCATACCTAACACATATCCCAACAGACAGCTAGCCTCTTCAATAGCGCTCTTCCTCATTTCTCCTCAGGGCAAAAAGTTGCTGGAGAGCTATGGTGTTAAACCATTGAACACGGCCGTTTTTTACGGTAATCCTGATGGTGTTCCACAGCCGCTCAGATCCTTTATAAACTCAAGCGTGCTGGCTTATGAGTGAAAAATTATTTCACATACTTACATACCTGTTGGTTGCAATCATAATATTACCTATGATAGTCCTGTATTATGAAGTAGGACCAGTTGGTTTAACAAATGCGTTCGAAGATTCGCAGTTTCTTGAATCGCTTGATTTGACTTTTCTGGGGGCTATACTTGCTACGATGCTTAACGTCTTCCTTGGAACACCAGTCGCCTACGCTCTTTCAAGAAAGATGGTAAAGTTAGAATCAACACTTTATGATATATTTCTGTCTCCAGTTTCTATCCCGCATACTGTTGTAGGAATAATGCTGCTTCTTACATTTTCGCCTTCTTCGCCTTTTTACTTTCTTCTCAAAAGCGTAAATCCAGTCGACGATATTCTTGGCCTGTCTCTTGCGATGTTTTATGTCTCTTCTCCGATATACATAATGTCTATAAAAGAAACTTTTGACAAAGCTGACGTAGACCTTGAATACTTCATCCAGAGCCTTGGAAAGGATAGGTATTTTATCTTTGAGAAGGTTCTTATCCCTGAACACTTCGGCAGTATAATAAGGATAGCTTTGCTTTCTTTGGGCAGAGCCATAAGCGAATTCGGCTCAATAATAATAATAGCGTACAGCGTAACATTTCTGCCTTTCTTTCAATACGTCAAACCCGTAACTGTTTTTATATGGTACAAGTATGATGTTTATGGCCTGTCCTCAGCTCTAGGGTATGCTGCAGCCCTTCTAACCATCTCTTTATTAATATCCTTCTTTATCTATGCTTTAAGCAGAAAAAATGCACAAACTTGAATTAAAAAATGTGAGCATAAAAAGAGGGAACCTTTCAATAGGGCTCTTCAACTTCACCTTTAAAGAAAATGAAAGAATACTGGTTTACGGTCCTAACGGATATGGCAAAACTACGCTTCTGCTTGCGATAGCTGGCATAATAAAATATGAAGGTGATATATTTCTAGATGAAAAACCGGTCAAGTATTATACACTCGAAAAAAGAGGAATAACTTATGCTCCTGCTAAGCCTACATTGGTAAACAGGATTAGCGTCCTGGACAACCTTAAGATCTCAGGTAACAGTGCTGAAGAAATAGCTGTAGAAATGGGACTGAAGAACTATTTTGGACAGAAAACTTACACGCTGAGCGATGGCATGAAAAAGCTTGTGCAGGTTTCGATGGCACTGGGAAGCTCTGCGCCAGTTATACTGCTTGATGAACCTTTTGCTTTTGTTTCAGAAGAAAAATCTTTCGTCTTGAAAACAGTTATAAACAAAACTCAGGGAAAGATCATTCTTATAACATCGCATGAAATGATACAGAATTTTTCAGAATACATAGATATAAGCAAATATCAGCTTCATAACCTTTAGATAAAATTGACCTTAAGCTCGTTTCCATCTTTATCAAAAGCCCTTATTTCAGCCGGAAGCCCTATTATCATTATTACGGGACCCAAGCCGTAAAGCAGATCTTCCTTTGAGGGAACGGCGAAGCCACTCGGGTGAGAGTGAATAGAGCCTATTATGCTCCTGTCAGGAGGAAGAAGGTTCATATTAAATATGGCTCTAGTCCTTCCGCCCCTTGAAAGCGGTGGAATTACAAAAGATTCCACGTATGCCGACCCTTTTTCTAACCTGCCCTTGAGCAGCAGAATGATCTCATTGGGATGGTTTTCCCTAGCATACTCGATTACGCCTTCTTTAAGATCTTTTGGAAAATATACCTCGTTTAATCTGCCTTTAGAAGCGTTCAAACGTAATTTTTTATGTTAACGATCGTATTTAACCTTTATACTGGGTTAAGGGGGGAAAGTCCATTTCAGCGAGCCTTGGATAGCCCCTTATAGAAACGTTTAAGCCTTCTGCGCATTATCTTTGCATACATACACTAGCTTGAAAGCACTCCAGAGTTAGGTCGGGGGAACTTGC
>Ga0080003_1000210_pt2 | contig 18420 bp, 16 predicted proteins | sample JossMetagenome_FD_69206 | JGI IMG/M metagenome (GOLD analysis project Ga0080003, IMG submission 69206) | Hot spring microbial communities from Joseph's Coat, Yellowstone National Park, USA - JC2_E (SPADES assembly) (version 2) | ecosystem: Environmental > Aquatic > Thermal springs > Hot (42-90C)...
AATTATTTATACTAAATTTCTATGGACATATATAATTATAATAGAGGTTTTGAACTATTAAAAAATAGGATAAACATAAGAGATCTTGAAAAAATTGAATATAATAAAGAGGTCATATTGGCTGGATGGATAATAAATATAAAAAATATTGGAAATATATCTTTTATTATATTAAGAGATCAAACTGGAGATGCTCAAATAACAATAAAAAAAGATATATTTAATAACTTGGAATTTATTGGAGAATTTTCTTTACATACATTTATAGTAGTTAAAGGAAAATATATTGAGGGAATAGCAAAAAAATATAAGGAAGTTATTGCTGAAGAAATATATCTAATTAGTGAACCTGCAGATAGATTACCTATAGATGAAAATTCATATTTTGAAAAAAGAATAAATTATAGATGGATTGATCTTAGAGATCCAAAGAAAAGTTTAATAATTAAACTAACATCATATGCAGTAAAATATATCAGAGAATACTTATATAATAATAATTTTATTGAAATATTTTCTCCAAAAATAATAAGTACTGCATCTGAAGGTGGAGCAGAAGTTTTTGAAATAAATTATTTTAATAGAAAAGCTTATTTAGCACAATCACCACAATTTTATAAACAAATGGCAATATGTTCTGGTTTTGAAAAAGTATTTGAAATTGCACCAGCATTTAGGGCAGAACAATCTTTTACATCAAGACATTTGACAGAATTTACATCTTTTGATGTAGAAATTGGGTATATAAGTTCACATTATGATATAATAAATGTTTTAGAAGAAATTATAAAATATACAAATAAAAAAATAAAAGAAGATTTTGAAGATGAAATCAAAAAGTATTATAATGTAGACATATTTATTCCAGAAAATATTCCAAAAATAAAGATGGAAGATGTATATGAAATTATTGGGAAAAATAATATAAAAGAAAATGGTGATATAACATCTGAAGGAGAAAAAATTTTAGGAGATTATGTTAAAAAAACATATGATAATGAATTTGTATTTATAATTGACTGGCCCTGGACTGCAAGACCATTTTATCATATGAAAGGAGAACCAATGAAAAATGGAACAATAACAACAAAAAGTTTTGATCTATTATATAATGGTTTAGAGATTTCTACAGGTTCTCAAAGAGAACATAGATATAAGATATTATTGGAACAAATAAAAGAAAAAGGATTAAATCCAGATAATTTTAAATATTATTTAGAATTCTTTAAATATGGTGCTCCAACAATGGGTGGATTTGGATTTGGTATTGCAAGGCATATAAAACAACTATTAAATATTGAAAATGTAAAAGAAGCTGTATTAATACCAAGAGATCCAAATAGGTTGGAACCATGATTGATTTTTATATTGTATTTGTAGAACCAGAATCTGAAGATAATATAGGTGCATTAGCTAGGGTAATGGCAAATTTTAATTTTAAAAATTTAATATTAGTAAATCCCAAAGTAAATCCTTATGGGGATAAAGTAAAGATTGTTGCCAGAGAAAAAGGATGGGAAATAATAGAGAATATGAAAATATATGATAATTTAGATGAAGTAATTGATTTATTCGATATAAATTATGGTACAACTGGAGTTTCTTCAAAAATGGAAAATGAAGTATTGAGAAATCCATTAACTCCTAGAGAATTTGCAAATTTTATATATAAATACGATGGAAGGATTGGTATATTTTTTGGAAGAGAAGCTAAAGGTTTTAGTAATAAAGAACTGGATAAATTTGATGGAATAATCACAATCCCTGCAAGTGAAGAATATCCAATAATGAATATAACTCATTCTGCGGCGATAATATTATATGAACTATTTATTTCAAAAAATGATCCAATAAGAAAAGTATTTAAATTAATAAATAGTCAAGAAAGAAAATATTTATATAAAATGTTTAGAGATTTTGTAGATGTATTACCTTCTCAAGATTATAGAAAACCTTTTATATATAGGGGATTAAGAAATCTAGTTGGAAAAGCATTAATTACAAAAAGAGAATATTCCTTACTAATGGGGATATTAAGAATTGCAAAAGAAAACATAGAAAATTGTAGAAAAAATAAAAATCAAACTTTATAAAATTTTGTTATTCAAATATCATAATGCCTGAGGAAACTCAATTAGTACAAACTGAAAATGTTCAACAAAATCAACAGGTTCAGCAAACTCAGGAAAATACTGAAAAGAAAGAAAATATACAAGAATTTCATATAAAAATAAATATAAGGAAATGGATATTAAAAACCCCATTAAAAAGAAGAGCAAAAAAGGCAGCAAAAGTAATAAGAGAGATTGTAATGAAGAGATATAAATCAAAAAATGTTTTATTATCTGTAAGATTAAATAATTATATTTGGTCTAGAGGAATTAAGAAACCACCAACAAGATATGAATTAAAAATAATTAAAAAAGAAGATAAAATATTTGTAGATATTGATGGATGAAGGAAAAGCAATAATAAATTATAATCCAGATTTTTTAAAGAAATTATCATCAAAATTACCTATATTCTATAACCCATTAATGAAAATAAATAGAGATTTTACAATAATAATATTAAAATCTTATTATAATATAGTAAAGAAAAAATTGAATATTTTAGATTGTATGACTGCTACTGGTGTTAGATCTATAAGAATATTAAAGGAAATACCTGAAGTTGTAAATAAAATATATATAAATGATATAAAAAAAGAAGCAATAGAAAATATAAAAGAAAATTTAAAGATTAATAATTTAGAAAATGATGAAAGAATAATTATATTAAATAATGATTGTAGAGAACTATTATTGAAATATAAATTTGATTATGTTGATATAGATCCTTTTGGTTCTCCAATTGGTTTTGTAGAATTACTACCAAAAGCATTAAAAAATTATGGAATTGCTGGAATTACTGCAACAGATATTTCATCATTATCTGGATCAAAATCAAAATCTTGTTTTAGGAAATATAATACAATAGGAATTAAAACAGATTTTTATTTAGAATTTGGATTAAGAAATTTGGCAAAATATATAATCCTTGAAGGATTAAAATATGATGTTGCATTAATTCCTATTTTTTCATATTATTATAATCATCATTATAGAATATTTGTTAAGAAAAGTACTAAAAGTAAAGATATAAATTATTTAATAGAAAATATAAGGGAAATATATTATTGCAAAAATTGTGGATATAAATCTTTAGAAAATGAAAAATGTAAAGTATGCAATAATAATTTAATTAAATTAGGACCTATATATGTTGGAAAACTATATGATGAAAATATATTAAACGATATTAAGAATAATATTAGTTTAATCGATTTAGATAAGGATGAAAGAAAAATAATTGATAGAATAATAAATTGTGACTCAAAAACAGATTTATGGTATTATTATGATATAAGAAAAATTTCCTCTTTTTATAAAAATAATTTACCAAAAATTGAAAAAATATTAGAGATAAATAATGGATGTAGAACACATTTTACAGATTATGGAATAAAAACCTTATACTATCCAAAAATATAAATATATTATGAGATATAGTTTAATAATAAAAATAAATAAAAATATATCTTTAGAGGGTAATGATAATTTAATTTGGTATATAGAAAATTATACAAAAGATATAAACAAGCTTGAATCTATATTTGAAGCATTAAAAAAATATAAAGAAAAATATAGAAAAAAAGGAAAGATCAATATAGCCGTTGTAGGAAATATTGATAAGAATATAATTGAAAAATACAAAGATTATTTTAATATATTTATTGAAAACGATATACAAAGGAAAATCACAGAATTCATAAATAAATAAAAATCTTTTTAATATTTTTATATTATGTCTTCTATAGAATTAAGGGAATATCAAAAAAACATATTAGAATCATGTTTGAAGGAAAATACACTTGTTATATTACCAACAGGTACTGGAAAGACAATTATTGCCTTTTTTCTTATTATTGAAAGACTAAAATTTTTTCCAGATAAAAAAATATACTTTTTAGCCCCAACAAAACCACTAGTAAACCAACATTATAATAATTTTATAAAAATTTTTCCAGATTTAAAAGACAAAAGTATTGTAATTACAGGAGATATTCAACAAGAAAGAAGGAATTATTTATATAAACAGGGAAAAATCATTTTTGTAACACCACAAACATTACAAAATGATTTAATAAGCGGAAGAATAACATTCTATGATGCCTCAACAATAATATTTGATGAAGCACATAGAGCAGTTAAAAAGTATTCATATACATTTATTGCAAAAAAGTTTGTAGAACAGGCAAAGGATTATAGGATAATTGGATTAACAGCTTCTCCTGGTTGGAATATTGAAAGAATAGAAGAAGTAATAAACAATTTATATATAAAGAATATTGAAATAAGAACTGGAGAAGAGTATGATATTAAAGAATATATGACTGGTATTGAAATTAAGAGGATAGATGTAGAATTAAATAATGAATTAAACAGTATTAAGGATTTGATAATAAAAGCTATAGATTTGAGGATATCTAAAGTAAAAGAATTAGATCCATCAATTAATATCAGTAGAGGTAAAAAGGATATATTAAATTGGATAGAAGAAATTAAAAAGAATCTGGGAATTAGAGGAAGAGATTATAGATTAAGAGAAATAGTAGAACTATTGTCTGAAACATTAAAAATATATCACGCCCTAGAAGTTTTAGAAACACAAACATTATATACCTTTATAAGTTATTTTAATGATATTGAAAATGATATAAGAAAGAGTAGAGCAGATTATGAAGTTTTGAGTGATATAAGAATAAAGAAAGCGATATATTTAGCAAAAGAATATATTAATAAAAATATTGAACATCCAAAATTATTAAAATTAATAGAAATATTAAAGGAAAATAAAGATAAAAAAATAATTGTATTTGCGCAAATAAGGAAAACCCTAGATAGAATAAAAGAATATTGTGATAAAAATGATATAAAGGCTGAAAAGTTTGTTGGAAAAAAAGAAATGAGTAGAAATGAACAGATAAAATTATTGAAAGATTTTTCAGAAGGTAAATTCAATGTATTATTATCAACATCTGTTGGTGAAGAGGGTATTGATATTCCGAAAGTTGATATTGTAGTATTTTACGAACCTGTTCCATCTGAAATTAGATATATACAAAGAAGAGGTAGAACTGGTAGAGGTGAGGTAGGGGAAGTAACAATATTAGTAACAAAGAATACAATGGATGAAAGATTTTATTGGGTTTCAATAAGGAAAGAAAAAAAGATGTTATATATAATTAAAAGAATAAAAAAATATCTAAAAATAAATAATAATATAGAGGAGAATAATGTAAATAATATGATGATGGCTGAAAGTGTTGAAAAATCTGGGGGGATATTTAAGTATATTACAAATAGTCAAACTTCTCAAGAAAAGGATAATTCATCAAATATGATTAATACAAAATCCAATATTCCTATGATTATTGTAGATTATAAAGAAAAAGAATCGGGAGTGGTACAAACTTTAGCAAATACAGATATTTTAATAAAATTAGAAAATTTAGATATTGGAGATTATATAATTGGAGATCTAATAATTGAGAGAAAAAATATATTGGATTTCATTAATTCTATAATAGATGGAAGGTTATATAATCAATTAGAAAAGTTAAAAGATAAAAAATCTGCTTTAATATTAGAAGGAACTGAAGATAGTTTTGGAATAGACACAAATATTTCGATAAATTACATAAGGACTTTGATATTAAAAATAATTTTGGAATATAAAATACCAGTTATAAGAACTTCAGACTTTTTAGAAACAGCAAATTATTTATATTTATTAGCAAAAAATTATAATAAATTCCCAAATATACCTGAAAAGGTAAAAAATTATGAAGATCTTGATGAGGTTAAATTAGAGATATTAAAATCTATACCAGGTGTTGGAGAAAATCTCGCATTAAAATTATTGGAAAGATTTAAATCATTAAAGAACATTTTTCTAGCAAATAAAACCGATTTAGAGAACATTGTTGGAGAAAAGAAAGCAGAGAGAATTAAAAAAATTTTTGAAGAGGAATATAAAAAATGATTTCAATTACTCATTGGGATATAGACGGAATAGCATGTCTATCAATATTATATAAGAAATTTGGTGATAAATTTAAGGTCTATTTTTCAAGTCCAAGATTAATAAATAATACATTAATAAAGGTAATAGAAAATAATGATAAAGAAGAGGAATTATATATTACAGATATTGCAATTGATCAGGAAGCTATATATCTATCTTCATATTTTAAAAAAGTTTATTGGATAGATCATCATGAAAAAAATTTTAATGAACTTACATCAAAGGTAAATATTTATATAAAAAACTATAAATCTGCTGCAAGAGTTTTATCTGAATACTTAAATGTGGAATTTAAATATTTAGATATTGTTGATGACATAGATTCTGGAGAAATAAAAAATGATATAGAAAGGGATTTTGTAGACTACATAGTATCAATAAGACATTTTTATCCAAAATCATATGATCTATATTTTATATCAATAGCAAAAAATCTATTAAATAAAGATATTAAAGATATAATTAATTATGATATTATAAAAAGATTTAGAAAAGAATTAAATGAAATATATAGAAATTTGGATAAAAATATAACAATAATAAACAAAAAATATAAGATTTATATAATAAAATTGGATAAAAATATACCATCAAACTATATTTTAGAATATATAAAAGAAAAAATAATGGATAATCCAGATTTTGTAATAACCTTATATGAAAAATCTAAGAGGGGGGAAATAAGGACATTAAATAATAAAGAAGTAAATGAAATAGCAAAATTACTTAATGGTGGTGGTCACAAATATGCTGCAGGATTTACTTTTAATAATGAAAGGGAAATTTATGAAAAAATATTAAATAATATTTAAATTACTTACTATCAATTAACATTTATGGTTACAGCAATTTTGGCTACAAATATAACATACGCAGATTATTTAGTGGCAAATGTAGTAGGACACATATATAAATTGCCAGTATATACAGTATATCAAAATCCAATAGATATAAATAATACAGTACAAATGCTAGTAAATGATAATGTAACAAATGTAATAGTAATAGGAGGACCTGCAGTAATATCAAATTTATTATTACAAGATCTAAATCAATCAAATATAAGTTATTTATGGATATGGGGAACAACAAGATATGATACATCAGCATATGTAGCATTATATTTCTGGAATAGTTCTAGTGGTGCAGTATTAATTACAAGAGATTTAGTTAATAGTAATGTAAGTCCAGATAAATTACAATTAGTCACTGAAGCTGTTCAATATGCTGAAGAAAATAATGAACCAATATTAATTGTACCAAACGGTGTATTAACTGAAAATACAATATATGCATTGGAAAAATTAAATACAACCAATGTGGTTATATTTACTGGAGCAAGTCCTTCTTTGGGAAATATAACAAATCAATTAAGTTCATTAAATATATCTTATGAAATATATAGTAATAACCAACCTCCAGTAAATTGTCAAAATTATTTATATGTAAATATAACATCAAATACATCTTGGGAGAATATTAGAGAAATATTTGCTGGAGAGATTAATGGTGCTTGTATAGTACCAATGGTTGTAAATAATGGTGTAAATATAACACAAGAAAAAGAAGAATTAAAACAAGAAATTGAAAATGATTATGAAATGAATAGAAATGTTGTATTAAATTTAACTGAAATTGTAGAAAAACATATTAATAGATTATTGGAACACCAGCTTTTATTATTAGATAAATTTGAACTATTATGCAATTATACAAATAATCAATTACCAATATGTAATATAATACCACAGTTAAATCAAACATTGACATTAACAATGCAAGAAGTTATGAATGGAAATATATCTGCATTATTAGATACTCAATATCTATTAGAAAACGATAACTGGGAAGTAATAAAAAATATGGGAGAACATAATGAAGAAGAAGTTATTAAAGAGCATATGAAACACTTTAAAAGAGAAATAGAAAGAGAATTAGAAAATGAAACAGAAGTAGAAACGGAAAGCGAACAGATTTCGATAGAAACTAATAACGAAACAATGAATATAACTGAACAGGGTTCTGTAACAAATAATAATGAGTCACACACAACATATGGGGGATATGGAGGAGGTCCATTATATACATAATCCAATTAGGTAATTATTTTTTAATAGACATTTTAAGCTTTTTAATAAACCATTAATTAAAATATATATTATCGAAATTTTATAGATTATTATGATAGAATGGTCTGAAATAAAAAATTATTACATGAACGAATATGTTATAAAAGAAATTATTGATTATTCAAAAAATAGGTGGATTGCTTTAGAAACAAACAGATTAGATCAAAGAATATTTATAAGATATGATAAAGATAAAAAGCCATTAAAAATTGAAAATGAAGATGAATACAAATCTTTATTTACAAAATTTTCTTATTTAAAATTTAGAACAATTTATGCAACAATAAATTTATATAATGAAATTTCTGAAGATAAATTAAAGGATATAAAGAATATAAAATATGTAACACCAATTTTTGATATTGATGGAACATTGGAAGATTTTGATATAATAAAAAATGTTGCAGAAATAATTGTTTCGTATCTGGAAAAATATAAAATATATAAATCTGTATATTTAAAATGGAGCGGAAGAGGGATACATGTACATATTAATGAAAAAGCATTTTCGGAAAATATATTAAATAAATATCATCCATTAAATATTGCATTTGCAATTGTGGATTTTATATTAAAGAAAGCAAAGGAGGATTTAGAAAAAGAAATATCAAAAGCAAGGGGAAAATCAAGAGAATTCAAAGTTGAAAATAAGATAGATATACAAAGAGTATTTACAGTACCATTATCATTCCATAGATTTTTAGATTATGTATGTGTAGTATTTAAACCAAACGACATTCAAAATTTTGATTTATCATGGGCAAATTATAAGAATTTTAAACATAGTGAAAAATGGAGAGAATATGAACCTGGAGAAGGGGATTATTTAGCGGAAATGTCTATAAAAGAAACAAAAAACTATATTATAAATTATTCAAATAAGAGTACATTGAAACAAGAAAAAGTATCGATAAAAAGAGAAAATCCTGGAAATGTTGGTAGATTTCAGATTATGGGATTATTACAAGCAGCAAGATATTATTTATTATATAATGATATAAATAAAGCGAAGAGTTTTGGGCTAAATAGAGCAATATTCTATGCATGGGCAAAATATTATAGACCAATATATAAAAGAAATAAAGAAGAAACATTTCATCCATATTTTAAAGAAAAAGAAGGTAAAGAAATAGAATTAATAAAAGTTGGAGATGAAGAAGCACCATATAATAAAAATACAGGATATTTTCATATAGGAGATAAAGATCAAACACCAGAAGATTATGATAAAGAGATAAAAGATAAAATAAATAGTATAGTTGATTATAATATTGCATGGAACTTCTCAATAGAATATATAAAGAAGTTTCCAAAGGAGATTCTTTTAGATCAACAGGAATTTTATAAAAAGATATATGAACCAATTAGGGATAAATTCTTTGAAGAACTATTAAAAAATAAATAATTTATTTGTCTTTTTTGTAATGTTCATATACTTTTCCTACTAAGCTTTCTCCTGGCTTTAATGTTATATTTACATCTTTGCCCCATTTTGCTGGACATACCTCACCTGGATGCTCTCTTACATATTTAAATGCTTTTATTTTTCTCAATAGTTCATCAGAATCTCTTCCTACATCTGCATTATTTACTTCTATTCCTACAACAGTTCCATCTGGATCAATTATTATTGATGCTCTGTATGCTACTCCAGATTTATAATCATATATATTGAACATCTTTGCTATTGTTCCTGTATGATCTTCACCCATTGGAAATTTAACATTTTCTAATAGTTTTTCTGTTGCATGCCATGCTAAGTGTGTATATACAGTATCAGTCGACATTGCTATAACTTCTGCCCCTTCCTTCTTTATTTGATCATATTTTTCTGCTAGATCTTCTAATTCTGTTGGACATACAAATGTAAAATCTGCTGGATAATAGAATAATACTAAAAACTTTCCTTTACTTAATATATCTTTATATATATTTATTTCTTTGAACTTTTTTTCTACTGTATCATATACTTTTATTACCAATTCTGGTACTTTATCTCCAACCCCAATATTCTGGGCTTTTTCAAAATCTATATAATCTTCCATCTAAATAATTTATTTAAAAATCTTTTAAAGGTTTTTATTCTAAAAATTTTTCCAAAAATATTTTATCAATTATCATTTTGTAGAAAAATTATTAGTATACTGTTTTAATATAGTAGTAATGGTATAAGATAAATTTATAAATTTTTATAGAAAAATATGTATGGTACTAACAACATTCATAATCCTATTCGAAATATATACATTCTCTTTAGTATTGATAATATTATCAAAGTTATTGGGAAGAAGAGCATTAATATTTATAATTTTGTTAATAATTTTACCATTGTTACTTATATTATTAGTATCATTATTGGGTTTATCAATAATACAATCAATATTCTTATTTATTATAATAGTATTACTTATAATTGAAGCATTACTATATTATTTATTTGATTTATCTCTACTAACTGTAGCAATTATTATATTAGCATCGTTACTTATATCATTAATAATATATTCATTAATAATTAGTCCTATGTATATATATTCAGCATCATCCCAACTATTACCTATTATAATACAAAGTCCTTTATATTAATATGGATCTATTATTTATTTCTTCTCTTTTATTATTATTAGATATATTAATAATATCAATATTTGATCTAAGATATTTAATAAATATAGATAGAAAAATAAAAATTCCAAAGTATAAAGATTTAGAAAATAAAGAAAATCTATTTGTATTATTTCCAGTAAAAAATGAAGAAGAAGATGTTTTAATAAAAAAGATTGAATATTTGAAAAATATAAATAATGTATATAAAAATTTAACTATATATTTTCTATTCCTAGATGATACAGAATTAAATAAAGAAAATAAATTAGTAGAATATTTAGAAAAAAATTGCTTAAAAAAATATTATGACGAAAAATATTTAATATATGATTTAGATAAAATAAAATATTATTTTAGATTAAATGGTATAAAAAGAAAAGGAGCTGCTTTAGATGATGTAATAGATTATTTAGAGAGGAAATATAATATAAAGTATTTCTCAGTATATGATTTTGAATGGACTGTTACAATTGAATATTTATATAAAGCTGTATGTATTTTAGAATCAAATAAAAATTTATCTTTTGTATATTGGAATAGAAGAACTGTTCCTGTAGATTATTTTCATAAAATTGTTGGAATTTATGTTGATACATTTTTCGAATTTTATTTACCAATGAAAAATATTCTAGATGACATTTCCATGGCTCATGGTTCTTGTGGAGTTTTGAGATTAAAAGATTATAAAAAGACTGGAAAATTTACACCGCATTTAACCGAAGATGCTTCATTAACAATTAGATTGTACTTAAATGGTTTTAGAGGAATATATATAAGAGATTGGGTTGAATATGGGCAAAATTTACCTCCAAATTTTAATATGACATTAAAGACAATAAGAAGATGGCAAACAGGAACTTTTGATGTAATTATTTCAAATTTCTGGAAAATATTATTTAATAAAAAGTTGAAGTTTAAACAAAAAATAAGTTTTATCCATATGTTTTCATCATTATTTTTACCATTAATTTCTTTCATATTAATATTAATTAGTATAACAACCATTCTATTGAATCTATCATCTCCGTTATGGTATTATGTAGCTCCATTCTTTTATTTCTCACAAATTTACATATTAACAATCTTTATAACAGAATATTATGTAGTTGAAAAAAGAATATATAATAGAGCAAGTATTTTGAATTCTTTTTTGACATTATTGATTGGTTGGGGTATTTCTGCACTAACAATATATTATTATTTAAGAAGATTATTAATTGGTTTGGATAATAGATGGATAGTTACTGTTAAAACAATAAGAAAGTATAATTTCGATTATTATTCAATAACAGTATATATAATATTCTTCATCATAAATATATATTTCCTTTACTATGCCTATTCACCATGGTTACCATATATAAGTTCTCAGAATATTTTACCATTTTTAATAAGTGTAACACTTGGAGATCTTTCTGTTTATATTTGGATAATTTCAATATTATTTATATTCTATTTGCAATATAGAAGCTATAAAATGAGTAAAAAGAATGTAAAAAACCTGTTATATTTAGGAATATTAAAGAAAAAAGAAAATTTATAAGAAAAAATCAAAAACTATCTATATGCTAGAAAAGGATATTTTAATGATAAATCCAAAAAGCAATATTTCTATAGCTACATTGTGGGCAAAAAAGGATTTTATATTTAATTCATTACCTGAAAATGCTAAAAATAAGATAAATATAATTGGTACACTATATACAGTTAATGGAACAAAATATTTAATTCAAACATTGGGAGAAAATCCACAAATAAATAAAATAATTCTATATGGGCCAGATTTGACACAATCGGGTCAGGCTTTGATAGATATATTTAATAATAAAGATAAAGAAACTCTAAAGAGATATAACATAAATTTAGATTATGATAAAATAAAAGAAATTTTAAATACTACAAGTATAATAGATATGAGAAAAGATTTTTGGAATAAGAATATAAGTAAATTAGAAGAAATAATCGATAGTAATTATAAACCAGATAATATATCTAGAAGAAAAATAGATATTGAAATACATGAAGATATAAAGAAAGATTATGGTTATATTATCCCATTACCTCCAGCATTTATATATGAAGAATCTTTATTTAATGCGTGGGTAAAATTACTAACAGAAATTAAAATGTTTGGAATTTTAAAGAGTTCTGAATATAATGAAAAACAACTAGAGAGATTAAATATAATTGTTAGTTTTGGATTATATGGAAGAAAATATGAATTAGAGAAGGAATTTGATGAATTTATTAAATTGGAAGAATTTCAAAAACATTTAAATGGATACTTTATTGATAAAAAACCCGAAGGTGTTGATTATACATATGGAGAAAGATTTCTAAATTATAATAACTTAAATCAAATATTATATATAATAAATAAATTATCAAAAAATCCAGAAACAAGGAGGGCAATTATGATTACATGGAATCCTAATATAGATATATATTCAAATGATCCACCATGTGTTATATCTATAGAAGGAATAATTCAGGGAAAATATCTAAATCTTACTGAATATATAAGGAGTAATGATATGTTTAGAGGATGGCCATTAAATATGTATGCATTAATTAGAATTGGAGAATATATTGTTGATGAAATAAATAAAAAAACAAATAAAGGATATGAATTGGGAATCGTTACAACAATTTCAGCATCTGCACATATATACGAACATGATTTCCAATATATGGAAAAGGTATTAGAAAAATACGGGTCTAGGATAAAATCATTTATACCAGATCCAAAAGGTAATTTTATAATATATAATGAAGATAATAAAACATTTGTAGAACATAGAAGTTATGATAATACAATTTTAGATTTTAAATATGGATCTGAAAATGTTGATGAAATATATAATAAACTAAAGGGACTTCCATTTTTTACATTATATGATCATCCAATATATGTTGGAAGAGAAATATATAAAGCAAGCGAATTTAGAGGAAATAACAAAAAATATATACAAGATAAGGTATAATTATCTAATATCTAATTTTTTTATTCTTTTTAGAGCTCCTCTTAATATTAATTCTCTTTCGACACTATCTAATAATTCTTCAAATGATAAATATTGAGAATAATAAGATAAATTTGAAGGGATAATTTTTGATTTGATATCCTCATAATATCTTAAAAGTGTATTTGTAGATAATGTAGCCAATTTTGTCCTTATTTCTTTTATTAATCTCTCATTTGTATTTTCGACTTTCTCCTCCATTTTAATAATTATAACTTAATAATTTATATAACTTTATTAGGCAAAGAATTATAAATAAACCTCTTCTTGATTATCAAAAATATTATCTATTGATGTTTTTCCTTTATATCTTTTTAATATATATCCATATAAAAATCCGAATAATGTTCCACCCAGATGCGCAGAAAATCCCAAAGGTATAAATGGATAAAATATCCCAATTAAGTTAAATATAACCCAAAATATTGCTGCATATATCATATCTATTGGAATTATTATTGGAAATATTATTACTTTCTCTTTTGGTTTCAATATTCCCAATGCGCCCAATATACCAGATATTGCAGCAGAAGACCCAATTCCGGCAGTTAAAGGATTACTATAATATTGAAATAAAAAGAATATATTTCCAACAATACCAGCTAATAAAAATAATATCAACAGATTTTTGCTTCCATATAAATATTCAAATGATAAACCAAGAAAAAACAGTGCTAATCCATCGAAAAATAATTGAGTTACACCATAATCCCCAAAAATAGATGTTATAAACATCCATGGATATTTTATAGAATAATAAGGATAAAAGGCAATTAGATTTAATATTGATGGATATATCAATTCTACAATATATACTATAAAGAGTATAATTATTAGCCATATTGTTATTGGAAACCCAAGCAATTTGTAAACCTTATTCATATTAAAAATATATCGTAATATTTTATATATTAATGAGATTACCTAGAGATGTAAAACCAATCAAATATTATATAAAACTGGATGTGGATATTAATAATTTAGAATATAGAGGAGAAGAAAATATAGAAATTGATATAAATAAACCTACAAATAAAATATATTTACATTCAAGAGATATAAAAATAGAATTGATAAAGTTGGATAATAAAAAAGTAGGTTTTAGAAGTATAGATAATGAAACAATTGAAATAAATCTATATAATAAATATTATGGAAAAAATAAATTATATATAAAATTTAGGGGAAAGGTAAGAGATGATCTCATTGGATTTTACCTAAGTAAAGGAAAAGATAAAATATTAACTACGCAATTTGAACCTACATATGCAAGATATTTTATTCCATGTTTTGATGAACCAGAATTTAAAGCAGAATTTGAATTGGAAGTAAAGATAAATAAAGATTATGATGTAATATCAAATACAGAAATAGAAAATGAAGAAACAAATGAAGATTATAAAATTGTAAAATTTAAGAAGACACCCCCAATGTCAACATATTTATTATATTTGGGAATAGGAAAATTTGACTATTTAGAAGATAAATATGAAAATAAGAAAATAAGAATTGTTACTGATATTGATAAAGCTAAAGATGGGGAAAATGCTTTAGATTGGGCAAAAAAAGTATTAAAATATTATGAAAATTATTCCTCAATAGAATATCCATTAGAAAAATTGGATTTAATTGCAATACCAGATTTTGCTGCTGGAGCAATGGAAAATTGGGGTGCAATTACATTTAGAGAATCTGCACTATTATATAAAGAGGATTATTATTCATATGGACAAAGATTAAGAATATATGAAGTTATAGCTCATGAATTATGGCATCAGTGGTCTGGAAATTTGGTTACTATGAAATGGTGGGATGATCTTTGGTTAAATGAATCTTTTGCAACATATATGGCATATAAAGCTATGGATGAATTATTAAATGAGGATAATATTGGATCAAATTATATGTATGCTACTGATACATATGAAGCAAAATTTGAAGATTCGACAATTTATACACACCCAATAAATGTTAAAGTAGAAAAAGAAGAAGAAATTGAAAGTATTTTTGATAGTATAAGTTATGGAAAAGGTGGAAATATATTAAGAATGATAGATAATTATTTAGGATATGATAAATTTAGAGTTTCAATAATAAATTATTTGCATAAATATAAATATTCTAATGCTAGTTCTTCAGATTTATTTAAAGAATTTGAATTAATTGGTGGAAAGCATATAAGAGAAGTAATTGAAAAATTTGTAAATTCTCCTGGTTATCCAATAGTAAATGCACATTATAATAATCTTGTAATACACTTATCTCAATCAAGGTTCTTATATAATAAGAAAGAAAATAAAAAATGGACAATACCTTTATTTTTAGATATTGAAGGAGAAAAAACAAATATATTATTCAATAAATCAAAGGGAAAGATTATACTTAAAAGGGATCCAAGATACTTTATAATTAATAGAGATGCTATAGGTTTTTATATATCCAATTATGAAAATTTAGAATATATAGGAAATGCAATTAAAGAAAAGAAGATATCACCATTAAGTAGGGCTGTTATTTTGCATGATTATTATTTATTAGCATTAATGAATAAAATTAAATTGAAGAGATTATTTGAATTAATTGAATATTATAAAAATGAAGATAATTGGTTGGTTCTATCAATATTATACACAATATTATATGATATATCATTTTACTTTAATATAGAAGAAAAGAGAATATTTGAACAATATAAAGATATATTTAAGAATTATTATAATATAGAAATAAAGGATTATAATAGTTTAATGTTAAAAAGATTGGCATATAAAACATTCGGATTCTTAAATGATTACAATATAATAAGAGATTCTTTTAATAAATTCAAAGAATGGGAAAAATTGAATAATAATGATAAACAAGTTATATCAGATATAATTGGTTTGCATGGAGGAACAAATGAATATATGAGAATGTACAATTTATATTCCAAATCTCAAAATCCGGAAGAGAGGATAATATTATTAAGAGGATTATCTAACTTTAGAAGAGCTAATATAATTGTAGATTTATTAGATAAAGCAATAGATAATCATATAAAATTACAAGATTGGAGAACATTATTTACAAATATATCAAAAAATCCAGAAGTTATTTATATATTATATCAATGGTTTAAGGATAATATTAGTGAGATAAGAAAATATGAGAATGCATATTTAGTTATAAGAGATGTTATAAGAAGCCTATTTGAAGCATATACTGGAAATATTACAAAAGATATAAAACAATTCATGATAAAAAACTTACCAAAATATAAGAATGATATAATAAAATTCAGCCATTATTCTGAAATATATACAAATTTCGTATCAAAGAATAAAGAAGATATAGAAGATTTGTTATGAATTTATAAAAATAATAATTAACAATGATCTTATGGAAAGTAAAGATATTGTATTAATTACATCAGCATTACCATATGTAAATAATGTACCGCATATAGGACATATTGCTGGAAGTCTTTTACCTTCAGATATATTTGCAAGATATAACAGATTAAAAGGCAATATTGTATTTTATTTATGTGGAACAGATGACCATGGATCTGCTACAGAAGTAGAAGCAATTAAAAGAAATAAAAAACCAGAAGAAATAGTTAATTTTTTTCATAATGTACATAAAGAAGTATATAAATGGTTTAATCTATCATTTGATCAATTTAGCCAAACGTCAAATAATCCTTTACATTATAAAATAGTACAAGAATTGTTTATTAAAGCATATATAAATGGTTATATAGTAGAAAAAGAGGTTGAATTACCATATGATCCTGAATGGAATAAATTTCTAGCAGATAGATTTGTTGTAGGAAAATGCCCATATTGTGGATATGAAAATGCTAGAGGGGATCAGTGTGAAAGTTGTGGTAGATTATTAGATCCTAAAGAATTGATTGACCCAAAGAATTCAATTAATGGAAATAAAATTATGTTTAGAAAAACAAAACATTTGTATTTGAACTTAGCTAAATTAGAGGATAAAATAAAAGAATATTTAGAAAGTAAAAAAGATATATTTACAGATCTATCAATAACAATGTCTTTATCATGGATAAAGGAAGGACTAAAGGAAAGAAGTATAACTAGAGATCTATCTTTTGGAGTACCGGTTCCATATAAAGAACTATGGCAGGCAACAATTAAGAAAATATTCAATAAATTATCGTTTAATTCAAAAGATGCTTTTATTGATTCTTTAATAAATGCATTAAAAGATGAAGGTTTAGTAATAAATACAGATGAATACACAAATATTTTAAAAATTGTAGAAGAAAATTGGCCAAAAGTTGATAGCATGCTAAACCTATTTAATCATTTTGAAGACTATAAGGATAAAGTATTATATGTTTGGTATGATGCACTAATTGGATATATATCATTTGCTGCACAAAAGTTAAAGGAAGAATATTTATATGATGATGTAAAGAATGAAAATATTAATGATATATCTTTATTGGAAGACAATGGAAAAATAATTAAAATAAAAATAAATAATAAAATATATGAATTGGAATATAAAATAGATGGAAG
>Ga0080003_1000844_pt1 | contig 18337 bp, 17 predicted proteins | sample JossMetagenome_FD_69206 | JGI IMG/M metagenome (GOLD analysis project Ga0080003, IMG submission 69206) | Hot spring microbial communities from Joseph's Coat, Yellowstone National Park, USA - JC2_E (SPADES assembly) (version 2) | ecosystem: Environmental > Aquatic > Thermal springs > Hot (42-90C)...
GGTTAGTGCCTCGCTTGCACTTGGTGTTGCTGTCAAGTTGCTAATGCCATTGACTGTGCATGATGTTGTTGAGAATGTGCAGTTTGCTGTTACGTTTGCAATTGTTACATTTGGCAATGCCTGTGCGCCTACTGCGAATGGTCCAATAACATGCTCAGCTGTGCTTACTGTTGTGTTTGCAGGACCAACTACGAATTGCAGCATGTCAACGCTCTTTGCCATGTCGTATGTTACTTGTGCTTGTGTTATTGAAGCAACCATTGAGCCACGCTCTGTCCTGAAGCCGGCTGGTGCCTCTACTTTCTGGTTCTGGCTACTTATATATTCAAGTGCGCCACTTACACCCAGAGCAGGCGTATAGTTAAGGGAGTAGAGTGGTGGCTGCTGGCCTACGCTTGGTGGCGTTGCTGTTGAAGCATTTGTTATCTGGATTATTATATTGTCAGTAGCTGAAGTTGATGTTGTTGGCAGATATTGTTCTGGTATTATATATGAGAAGTATGCGGATGGGCCTGTTGGTGCTACTGTTGGCATTGGTTGCTGAGTTAACATAAAGTTTGCTGTGTACCCGTTTTCACCACTATACTGCGCAGCAGTTATTGGTAATGATGGTGATCCCGCTTGTGCTATCTGCAAAGTACTCTTTCCTGGTAGTGAATATAGTAGTGAAGGTCCAACGTATTTAACATCGCCCAATTCATATGCTTGATTATTTGATGCTGTAGCTGTTGGGTTAGTTGAAACTATCTGTGATGGTGAAGAAATGACGACGGTTTGTGGTTGTGTACTAGCTGGCACTTGTTCTACAAATGTTGGTGTTGTTCCTGAGCCTGAACTGGCATATATATCTATTGCTGTTGCTCCTGTAAGCGGAGGTATGGTAATCATTACATTACCAGTACCACTTGATATTGAATTTGTGCCAACTCCTGAAACTAACTGCAATGAATTCTCTCCAAACACGTATGAGAACTGAACGTTATAGGTACCTGAAGGCAAATTGCCACTAGTTCCTGCGATTACTTGTGGCGCCGAAGGTTGCTTTAAACTTCCTGAACCAGTTATGACTGCAGGTATTGGAGGTATGGTACTGCCAGTTGTTGTGTATGGTAGGTTGTTCGTGGTGCTAAAGACGTATGCTTCTACTCCTGGTGCTGGGAATGGATATTTTATTTCTATGTTCTTTATGTTTTCAAATAGATCATTCAAATTTCCGGTCTGGTTTGCTACTATTGAAGGTGCATTTATTGTAGGGAATGTATATAAAATTGATGAGTTTAATCCACTTGCAAGATACCCTGTAACATTTACCAAGTTTGTATTACCGACTGTCTTGTTGTAGTAAGCCCAATTCAAGCCAGGTTGCGGAACTAGCAATACCATTGATCCAAGATTTGGATCACTTGATTGTGTAACTCCATATGCATTTACTGTTGCATACTGGTTCACTTCATATGTATCAAGATCATACTGTATTTTGTTTGTTGCTAATGCTCCAGTATTGCTAATTGTAAATGCTGTTGGTATCGAGCTTGTGACTGTAAATAGGTTAGCTGCTTCTGTTATGTTCTGGTTATTTCCTGCTGGGAAAGGTATAGAACCTGATGGATATGTTGGTGTGCTTGAAGAACCTAGTTGACCAAGGTTTTCATATGTTTTGGTCGCGGAGCTTGTTGAGAATGTTAATGCATCGTAGTTGCTATTGCCTGCACTTGGTGTTCCAAGTGAGTCACCTGCAAATGTTACCTTCCATACTGCAGGGTTTGTTATGAATGTCATGCTCTGTCCAGGTGTTAATGTTTGGTAGTTTGAGGTGTTGCCATAGATTACTATACCCTCAAGTTCCGCATCCTTTGGATTACTATTTAGGGCCACCGGACTTGACTGGTTTGATGTCCATCTAAGTGCAACATTCCATGTTGGGTTTGCAGAGTTGAAAGCGCTACCGCTTGTTAGATTCATTATGTTTGAGAAGAGCTGCATCTTAGCCCACTTCTGGCTTGCATATAGACCTGGGAATGTCTGACCAACGTATAGATATATTGGTGTGCCACTTACATTGAATTCTGTTGTCGTGTATGGCTTTAGTGCTGTCTGGTTATACATTATTCCATTCTTATATATAGCAACGTCTGCTCGGCTTGCACCTGAGCTGTTAGGATATGAAAGGTCAAGCAACTTTACTGTGAATGGACCGCTTGTTAGGTTCTGGCCTACGAAGACCAATGTTAAAGGTGTCATTGACTCTGCAAGCTGCAGCTTACCACCGACTACGAATGAACTTGAATCTACTTTCGCGTTTAGAGAACTTACGTTGTAGCTATATACTGTCCAGTTTTCGCCAAGGAATGTTATCTGTGCGTGGTTTATTGTACCGCTCTTATTCATTGGAATTGGTGGATTGAATGTTATCTGGTATGCACCGTTTGCATCAAGCAATGCAAAGTTGTTTATTTGCTTGTCATATACAGGAAAACCTGTTATATACAATTCTTCTTCTGATGAAAGACTTGGAATGTATGCATTTGTAAATCCTATTATGTTGTCATAACCCTTGGCAGTAAAGCCGTTAAACTGTAAACCACCACCATTTGTGTTTGCTTGTACTTGATTAGTAGGTATAGGCATAGATATGCCAGTGTAAGGGCTTATTGCTGTCTCGCTTGTTGAAACTGGTGGCGTATATTCTTCGTATGCATATGTTGTGCCCGCATACAAGTTCTTTGTATATGCAAGGTTTCCTGCTGCAAATGCTGCGTTGTTTAGCACTGAACCAATCAATGTACTTATTTCATAGCTTCCAGATGGTGCTACCAAGCCGCGTACGCCAAGATATACCTGCTTGTTTGTTAATGTGCATGTTGGTGTTGTAACGCTGCATGTCAATGCACCTGCGCCGTTTACTGTTGCTGTTACAGGCGTTGATGTGTATGCCAAGTTTCCTATTACTGCAGCGATGTTTGCTGCAACTACACCATCACTTGGCTTTGCCTGTGAACCAACAACGATCTGTACTACTGGTTGGCCAGCGCTGTTTATTATTGGTATGTTGCTAAAACTGACAGATCCTGCCAAGGCAAGACCCACCAGCAAACTAGCTGCCACAGCAGCTATCCTCTTTGCGTTTAGGCTTTTCATACTATCACTTAAAACATTTTTTGTGATAATTCATTAAGATATAGTATTTAAATACCTTATGTTTTATTTAATTTTTAATTTATAAATTAAATCTTAAATTTCGTCAAATGTTATATTTGACTTCTTTTATCCACGCATCGATTCGACGAAATGCTATTTTTTGCAGTTTACCGCTTTTTTCATTTGCTTTTCGTTTCTTATTTTTCATTTCTTGCTTAAGCACTTTATTTTCTAGCTTGTCGTTTTAACATAGAAGTTTAAGCTTTTAATTCTTTTTGTAAACAAAAGTGAAGAAATGTTTTTAAACAAGATTGGAAATCCTATAAAATATGCACAACATAAGGCTAAAGGATATACAAATAGATGCCTCAACAGCCGCTTTGATAAATGAGATGTACTACAAAAGGAACCTTGAATTGCACTTTCTTACAGAACCGATGGGTAAAATGTACCCTAAGGCGTTTGCTACTTTCTTATATTCAATAGTAAACAATGGTAGGGGCAACACAATAACGATTGTAGAGCTAGGTGCTAGAGGCATATATTTTGAAAAAGAGGTTTATTTGAATATAAGGAATTTAGATAAAGCAAACAATAAAAGAATTGCAGAGACAATAAAATATATTATTGTAGATTTCTCTCCTGTTGCTATAAAGGCAGCAATGAATGAGTATGAGAATAGCGGCTCTAACCTCTTTACAACAGAATTCTACGTGGCAGATGTGCTTAACAAAAAAGATTTAAGTAGCGTTGGTGGCAATAATTTTATGGCAGTATCAAATGAACTTATGGATGATCTGCTACAAATGGTTATAACGAAAATGGGCGATGCTTACTACGAAATTATATATAAACCAAAATTAGATTTATACTATGGTGAGATACGGCTTGCAATAAACGGCTATAGAAAGCTTAACGATGAAGAGGCTAAGATGTTTGCTGCTTATGAGAGCATATCTGGCAAGCTAGATGAGGGCTACGCTGTAACCTTCTCACCTGTGCTCGACACTCTAGTAGATAATATAGGCGCGATTCTCTCTCCTGAAGGCAAGATCTTTATTCATGACTACTTTATAACGCTTCCTGTACCTCTAAAGCTTGCAGATAACCTAAGGCGTATCTATGGCTTTATAGAACCTTCAGCACTTTATTACAGCATTAAAGATAACAAGGTGCAGATAACAGCTGATGTTAATTTGCAACAGCTTGTTATAACACTTAATCAAAAAGGCTTTAATGTTCATGCAGCGCCGCACAGGTTCTTTATAAATGAATATAATGGAATAAAAGAGTTATCGCTGCGTGAGATTGCGGCATCGCTTAATGCAACCCCAAAAGAGGAAAAGAAATTGCTACTTAAAAAGATAAGCAAGTATATGCCTGTTAATAAAGATGCGCCCAATATAGAAAAAGAGCTTTTATCTGCATTGAAGAGTGTTTTTAGAGGCCTTGGGCTAGGCTCTAATTCACGCTTCTATGCACCAGATACTAAGCATAGAATAGATATGATACAAGAAGAGGATAAAAGGAATGTGGCAGATGAGATTTACAAATTTTGCACGGAGCATTATGCTATTGTAAATCCATTCATCGATGTTTACGCTTATCGCAAAAATGGGGCTTAGCTTAAGAAAGTATTTTAAATGATAATTTTACATTAATCTTTAGTGATGCTTTGGAGGAATCATTCGTTGCAAAGATTGCACATAGGCTAATAAAGAAGCACATAGCTGGCAATACGATGAGTTCTGCACTTAAGAAGGCTAAGCAGCTTAATGCAAAAGGCTTGCTTGCATCTATAACCTTTCTTAGCGATGCACCAAAAAATATTGCAAAAAGCAATTATATAACAACAACATACCTGCAGCTTATCCGCGAGCTTTCAAGGCTAGGCTTGAAGGCAAACGTTCATGTGCCGATAGAACAGCTTGGAAGCAATTTATCAAGCAATAATGCTGTTGAAAATGCAAAGAAGCTCATAGAATTCGGCAATAGATACGGTATATTTTTATGGTTTGAAGCCAGCAAAAAAGAGCTCAGCACTATAAGCAAGATTGCACATGAAAAAGGTGTTGGCATAGCCTTCAAAGATACAGAGAGCGCATTAGACTATTTTAAGAAAGAAAAGCTTAGCGTGCTAAAGGTTATATGCTCGGGAAAGAAGGGAGAAGCTGAGAAAGAAGAAAAGGCAGTAAAAGAGCTCAGCAGCAAGGCTAAGGTTGTTATACTTGCACAGAATGAGGCTTTTGCAGAAAAGCTTATAAAAAGCAAGGGCAATGGCTACAAAAAGTCTTTAATCTTTGAATTTCAATTAGGCTATAGCGAGAAGAAGATGAGCAAATGGCTCAAGAAAGGCGCTACTATAAGTGTTTTTATACCGTTCGGAAGAGACTGGATAAACTACATTATAAACAATATGCCTTCAGGTTACATGCAAAGTATAGCCAAGAACCTCTTGGCTGAAAAGAGTGAGGAGAATGAAAAAAAGTGATCAAAAAGCAAAGAATGTGGAGGTGGCTGAAGAAAAAGAAGAAAAGGCTGAAGGTGAGCAGAAGGTAGAGAAAGAAATTGACTTGGTAACAGGCGCAAACGGAAAGCTTGGTAGAGAGCTTATAAAGTCACTTCTCAAGAAGGGCGATGTAGTAAGGGCTCTTGTTAGATCAAAAGAGAATATAGTAGAGCTTCCGCCCGGTGTGGTTCCTTATATTGGCGATATAACGCATCAGAAAGTATTAGATGATGCGTGCAATGGTGTTGATAATGTTTACCATCTTGCTGCTGCTGTAAGCGAATACAAATATACAACAGAGGAGCTCATACACATAAATGTTGAAGGAACCAGAAATGTGCTTGATGCAGCTGAGAAAGGTGGTGCAAAACACTTTATCTTTACAAGTACTGTTGATGTGTATGGAAGAAAAAGAAGGGATGTGCTTACTGAAGAATCACCATTAAAGCCGAGTGACAAATACGGCTATAGCAAGATGCTTGCTGAGAATATAGTAAAAGAATATGCGAATACACTGCCATATACCATACTGAGGCTTGCTACTATTTATGGGCCATCGTTTGAAGCACCGTACTTCAAGGTATTCAAGGCGCTTCAAGAGGGCAAGGTATATCTTGTTGGAAATGGACAAAACCACCTTGCACTTCTTCACATATATGATGCCCTTCAAGCACTTATATTGCCGAGAGTATTTATTGAGATAAGCAAAAACAAAGTATATAATGTAACAGATGGCAACAACTATACGCAGGAGCTTCTCTTCAATATGGCTGCAGACATGCTTAAAGTGCCTAGGCCCAAAAGGCATTTAAGTGAATTTATAGTAAGGCTTGTAGCAAAGAGCCGCGGGCTAGATAGCGATGAACTGCGCTTCCTAACAAGCAACAGGATTATAGATATAACAAAAATAAAGAGTGAGCTTGGCTTTAAGCCCATGGTTGAGATGCGCGTGGGCATGGGCGAGCTTGTTACTGCTTATCTAAAAAGATATCACAAATAGTGGTGATTAGTTGAAAGTTGGCAAGACTGAAAAATACATTTATGAAAGACTTGAAGAAAAAGGGGCGATGATGTTCATGCTAGTAGATCCAGTCGATTATAAAGAGCCAGACGATGCTATAAAAACGGCTGTGGCAAGCATAGAAGGAGGGGCTGACATGATCCTTCTTGGCGGCAGCATAGGTGCACAGGGCGAGCTTCTTGATTATGTTGCAAAAGGAATAAAGGATAAGGTTAATGTGCCACTCATATTATTCCCTGGCAATATAGCAACAATAACAAGGTATGCAGACGCTATCTACTTTATGTCATTACTAAATGCAAGAAATCCTTACTGGATTATACAGGCACAGATGCTAGCTGCACCAATAATAAAATACCTTAAGCTAGAAACACTGCCTGTAGGTTATATTGTTGTAGCTCCTGGCGGCACTGTGGGCTGGGTGGGCGATGTGAATTTAGTGCCTAGAGAGAAGCCAAAGATTGCAGCTGCACTTGCAGAGGCTGGTGAGATGCTTGGAAATAGATTTATTGTTACAGATGTTGGCTCCAACCCAGCGCTTCAGCACTCTGGCCCTGTACCGCCAGAGATGATAAAAGCGGTAAGAGAAACAATAAGTGTGCCATATATTGTTGCGGGTGGCATAACAAATGAAGAGCTGCTAAGGCAAACCCTCGAGGCTGGGGCTGATATTGTGCAGATAGGCACAGCGATAGAGCAATCAGATGATGCAAGAAGGAAGACAGAGCTATTTGCAAAGGTAATAAAAGAAGAAGGGCTCAAAAAAATAAAAAGTTAAAGCTGAAGCTATGAGAGAGCTTTCTTCTATAGAGCTTGCAAGGCTAGAAAAAGAGCTTAAGCCCATAGAAGGCTCACGCTTAAGAAAATTCTATGAGCTTGGCAAAGATGAGTTTGAGCTTTATTTCTACAAAGCAGAGCAGCATGTTGTTTATGCTAAGCTTCTCAAAACAATAAACCTTACAAGCTATGCAAGCGAGCATGAAGAGGCTAGCATGTTTGCAATGCAGATAAGAAAGCATCTTGAGAATAGGATTGTTGAAAAGATCTACCAGCATGGAACTGATAGGATATTAATCTTTGATTTCTCTGAATTCATGCTAATCTTCGAGATGTTTGGAAAGGGAAACCTTATTCTTGCAGACAATTCTTTTAGGATAATTGCACCATATAGAAAGTTAGAATTTAAGGATAGAAAGATAGATTACAACGAAGTATACAAGTTTCCTGCAAGCAGCAGCGCTGGCTTTGTTGAAAAAAGCGAAGCACTTGAGGTTTTGAAAAAGCAAGTATTAGAGAAAAGTGATGAGAGGCTTATCTCAATCTCAAAGAGCTTTGATTATGGCCCTTTGTATATTGAAAATGCAATAATAGCATGTAATCTAAAGCCTAGCGACAAGCTTGGCTCTATCAGCAATGATAAACTTGAAGAGCTAGCAGAAAGGATAGCAAACATGAAGAACAATTGCATGAATGGCAAGGCCATAATGTATATAAATGAGCATGACTATGCACTTGAGCGTATAATAAAATACAATAATAGCTTAGAGAACATAAAAGAATATTCAACATTAAGCTCGCTGCTCGATGATTTCTATCTTAGCGAGAGGGGCAAAGAAGAAAGTAGCGAAGAAGCAAAGAGAAAGGAAGCGATAGCAAAAAGTATAGAACAGCAAAAAGAGCTTATAAAAAAGTTTGAAGATGAAGAAAAAAGGTATGCAGAGATAGCAAAGCTTATACTAGAGCATATGGATAAGCTTAACCTTATACTGAGCTATGCAAAAAGCAAAAAGAGGTTTAGCATAGAGGAGCTTAAGCAGTTTGAGAACTCTGTTGAGATAATAGACATAGACTTAAAGAACAAAAAGATAAAGGTAAGAATAAAAGAATGATATGAGTTCTATGCGGGTCGTGATTTTAGGTACTTCGGGCTCAACACCAACGAAGAGCAGAGGCATGCCTAGCGTTGCTATTATAAGAGATGGCGATGTATTCCTTTTTGACTGCGGTGAAGGAACGCAGATGAAGATGATGCAGAACAATATTAACATTTCCAAGATAAAAGCTATTTTCATAAGCCACACACACGGCGATCATGTAATAGGGCTCGCAGGGCTTGTAAGAACGCTAGCACTTAACAACAGGATTGAGCCACTAAACATATATGTACCAGCTGGCTACGAAGGCTATCTCAAAAACCTTATAACATTCGATAAGGCGATTATAAAATACCCTATAGTAATACACGGTGCACTACCTGGAAAAGTTTATGAAGATGAAGAGGTAGAGGTCAGAGCCTTTTTGCTAAATCATACAATAAGGTGCTACGGCTACTCTTTTGCAGAGAAAAGCAAAAGACGCTTCGTAAAGGAGAAATGTGATCAGCTTGGTATAAAAGGAAAAGAGTATTCAATTTTGTCAAAGAGGGGCTTTATAATCAAGAACGGGAAGAGGATAAGCATAAAAAGTGTAACGTATATTCAGCAAGGCAGAAAGGTTGTTTATGCAACAGATACAAGACCCTGCGTCGCAACTATAAGGGCTGCACGCAATGCTGACATGCTCATACACGAAGCAACATTTATAGAAAAAGAGAAAAAGCTTGCATTGGAGAGAAAACATTCTACAGCAAAAGAGGCTGCGCTTATAGCAAAGAAGGCTAATGCTAAGCTTCTTGTCTTAATGCACTTAAGCGCAAGATATAGAAACATAATGCCTATAAGGAAAGAAGCAAAAAGCTTCTTTGAAAATGTTGTTGTTGCAAAAGATGGCTCTGCTTTTGAAATAGAGAGAAAAAAATAAAAGGTAGAATGATAAAATACTTAAGAGGGAGGCATCGTCTAGTGGTAGGATGGCAGATTGACATTCTGCAGGCCGGGGTTCGATTCCCTGTGCCTCCATCTGGTGTTTAAATGATTGAAGAGAAGACTGAATCTGATGCTAAAAAAGAAAGAAAGAATGCTGGCGATATACTTTTCTTTACAGCAGTAGCCATAATCATCATTCTTACTATCTACTTTAGAATGGGCCTTTACAAATATGCTGGCTTCTACGAGCCAGATGGCTTTTACCATTATGCAGTAATAAGAGCGGCAATAAACAACAATTTTGTTGTGCCGAAATATCTAAGCCTTTCAGGATGGCCTGCGCATACAATAGTTAGCGAACCCCATGGCTTATATTGGGTTACTCTTTTGCCTTATGCTATACTACATGCGATTGATCCGCAGATAACAGCTTATACTGTAATGAGGCTTGTACCTGTTTTATTTGGTATATTTGATGTGTTAGGTGCTTACCTTCTTGCGAAGTACCTTAGCAAGAACAGGCTATTTTTGCTCCTCGTTATGCTCTTCGTTGCATTAAGCTTAGGGGATGCTGCAAGAACAAGTGCACTCATATACAGAGGAGATGGCTTTGTAACAATCTTCTTAATAATCGCACTCTTTTATCTTGTTAAAACACTTAAGGAAGATGCTTTAAAGAAGAGATTACTCTATGCGATTCTCTCAGGCTTCTTCCTCAGTGTGTGCAACTTTGTTTGGAATGGTGCACCGTTTGCTACCGCTACATATATCTTTGCTTTTGCTGTTATTCTTATCTATGGCTTTACATTCCACAATAAAAAGCTAGTTGAGAAGAGCAGCTATCTTATTTTAAGCATGTTTCTCTGGTATATTTTTGTAAATATATACAAATTTACAGGATTTATATTATTTTCACAGACGTTTACAGGCGTTCACTTCTTGCCGCTTTTCGTTTTCATGCTTCTTGGCTGGTATATTGCGTACTACATGCTTAGCAATATAAGCAAATACTATAAGCTTGTTGGAACAGCGAAGAGAAGGCTTGCGTTTGCTCTCGTCTCATTAGCTGTTGTAGCAATTATAATAGATATAGCGATGCCAAGCTTTGTATACCAGATATTTGTAGGAAATGGATTCATAACAACGAGCAATTTTGCTGTAACAATAGAAGAGCTTCAGCCGCCAAGCACAAGTTTCTTGTTTGCAAGCTTCGGCGCTTTCCTGTTTACAACACCTATGTCAATAGTCATATACCTATCAACATTTGTAACGCATATGAAATGGCTCTTTTGGATTATAATGCTGATTACCTTCCTGCCATATTTCTTCATGCAGGTTGAAAACGACAACGATATGAAGAGTGTAAAAGCTTATATAAAGTTCGCACCAAACGAGATGATGCTTACGCTTATTTCATATTATGCTATAACAGCGTATTTGCAGATGCATGCTGTAAGGTTTAATTCTCTGCTCTCAGTGCCCCTTGCTATACTGTCAGCATATACACTCTACTGGCTTATTGCATATTTCAAGAAGTATAGCAAGAATTATCTCTATATAGGCTACGGCATTCTTATCGCATTGACATTATATACAATAATGGTAGACTATTCTTATTCGCAGGCTTTAGTACAGGCTGATGATATTAATCCAACATTCCTTAGTGCGCTAAACTGGGTAAGAAATAACACACCTACAAATTCGGTTTTTCTTACTCTATGGCCAGATGGTAGCGTCATCGAAGGCTGGGCAAACAGAACAAGCGTAACGGATAGTGTTGGCTCACAAAATGCATCGAAGGCAGACCCTTTTGCACTCTGGCTATATAATTCAAGCCCTGATGGCCAATTCCTGCTAAGCAACATAAACGGCAAGCCCGATTATCTGCTTGTTAGGTATTCATGGCTTCTTGAAACAGAAGGTATATTTATTGAATCTGGAATAAGCGATTCTCTTAGCCAGCTATACAGCTACACAGCCTTTACAGGGCTTAATGAGCAAGTTAATCGAAGCGCACAGATCTTTACATTTACAAACAACAACTTCCAGGAAAGAACAATAATAATTAATCAGAACAATACCCAAAAAGTATCAAGCTATATTATACTACCAAACGGCATATCGCCTGTAGAGTATGTTGCTTTTTCAAACATTTATAATGGTAGCTTTGCAATAGTAAAGCAAACAGCGTTTAACAAGACAAACGGTGATCTTCTTTTGATAACTTATTCACCCATACCAAACCCTAAAATGCCAATAAATATAACAGGTGTTTTCCTCTTTGCACCAGGGCTAGCAAACAGCAACATGCTAAAGTTTCTCTATTTCTGCAACAACTATGAATGCCTTTGGAACAACAATGTTGCAAAATTGGAGCTTGTCTTTATGAATTCAGATACAAGGATTTACAAGATAATTTATAATAGCACTTATAGCAATACTTCTTATAGCAACACATAGCCACAACAAAAAGAGGAGAAAGAGAAAATAAAAAAGAAAAATTTATTACTTCTTATATCCTAGTCCGCTTCCTATGAAGGCTATTATGAAGCCAATCAAGACTGTTACAAAATAAGTCATGTTGCCGTATGTTAGTGCCGCTAGTACTATGCTTGTGCATACTGTAGCCTTCATTGCACCAGCCGATACCGCCTTTGCATCAATGCCTGGCATTAGGTTGCCGAAGCTCACAAAGAAGAGTGCTATTGATCCAACAACACCTATTGCATATAGCAATGGTAGCCATAGCGCTGCTGCTCCCCAGCTGTTATTCATATATGTACCACTTGTTGTAAAGACTACAGCAAGGAAGAAAAGGCTTCCGATGAACTCCAAGGCAAAAACTCCCCAATTTGTTGTTTCTTTTGCCATTTCGGTCACGCTATAATAAAGAATGCTTAAATTTTTAAATTTAACTACTCCATTCGTTTATGTTTTGGTATTTATTTGACATTTGCCGAAAATAGATAAAAATACGCTTTATAACCTAGTCATTAATGATTAGCTAAGCACAATTTTAAAAATGCATAATGCTTAATAGAATTCATGAAGCTCAAGCTTGCGTTTGCATATGACAGTGCATATCCTTGGTTCAATGGTGGCATAGAAAAGAGAAGATTTCTTATTATGCAAGCACTAGCCAATGCGGGCCATGAGGTGCATTGCTTTACAATGCTAAGAGAGGGTATGCCTGGCAAAGAGTTTAGCTACAAGGGAATAAGGTATCATTGCTGTGGCATTGCGATACCAAACAGCAAGATGTATGTTCATGGAAGGCGCAACATAAGGTGGCCACTAAAATATGCGCTTATATTGCCGTTCAAGCTAATAAAGTATGACGACTTTGATCTTATAGATGCTGACGCCTTCCCATTTCTTCACCTCTTTACAATAAGCCTTATCGCAAAGCTGAAGCACATAAAGTTTATAGTGACATGGCATGAAGTATGGAGCCTTGAATACTGGCAAAAATATCTTGGCAAACTAGGTGGCGCTTTAGGCTACTTTGTAGAATACCTTGCTTCTAAGCTAACCAAAGATTTTATTGCTAACTCGAATGAAACAGCAAAGAGGCTTTATGAACAATTTGGAAAGAAAAGCTTTGTCTTTCCTGCAGCTGTTTCTAGTTATGAGTTTGATGCTAAGAATATAAGACATATAAAGAAGAAGAATCAGTTCATCTCGATAGGCAGGCTTGTTCCGGAGAAGCGCATGGACATGGTTTTAAGGGCTATTGCTGAGAGCAATGCAAGTGCAAAGATTATTGGCATAGGGCCAGAGGAGAAGAACCTTAAGGCGCTTGCAAAGGACCTTGGCATAGAGAAAAGGATCAAATTCATAAGAAGGCTAAGCCCAAAGAAGTTGTTTGCTAGTATAAATGAATCGCGTGGTCTGCTTATGTTCTCAGCTAGAGAAGGCTTATCTCTTATAACGCTAGAAGCCATGATGCTCGGCGTTCCTGTATTCATTGTTGGCTCAACCTCGCTGCCAAGCGATGTAAAAAAGCTTTGCATAACGCTAAATGAAAATAGCATTGGAAAGAGTATAAATGAAGTGCTTAAAAACTATAGAAAGTATGAAGAGAAGGCAAAAAAGGCAAGAGAGATTGTATTAGAGAGGTATTCTGCAGACTATGCAATGCAAGTATATGAAAGATTCCTTAAATAAAAAATAGGATCCCGAGATTTTACATTTTATCGCCTAGCGCCTTCTTGTAATCTTTGGCTTTAAGCTCTTCTGATTTGCGAAAGCGTCTTCCATTCAGTGCAATTAGAGATATTACATTATCGTGGCGCAGTGTCTGCACCTGTAGCCTATTCAAAACTTGCCAACAAGTCATCGACCTGCTTTCTTATTATTTTATTATAACTTTTTAGGTAATTATTTAGCTTTTTATGGTCTATCCTGCCCACAAGTTTAGCATAAACACCTTTACTAAAGCGCGCATGAAAATATATAGAGTCTATAACTGTTTTTTCTATATCTGCAATAGGCAAGTATATACCTTCTTTATACTCTACACTAGCATAACCAAAAAACTTATCCTTGCTTATAGACCTCAAGCTAGCATTTCTACCTAGCAATTCAATGCTGCTTTTTCTTACTCTGTTTGTAGTTATTATGGTTATTGGAGTTATATAATCCCATAATTTGTAATACGTGAGCGAGGTTTCAAGACCATAATAAAAAGGGGAGAAGGCGAAGCCTGCTATCATAGGATCGTCGCGCATTGTGTAATATCCTCTTTTTATTACAAAAACTTTACCAACTTTCACCATATTGTGTATAAATAGTTTGTAATACTCCTTGCCTGCACCGTTTTTCTTCAAGAAGAGCTTAACATCATTTGCAGTGAATACTGGAAACTCTTCAAAATATTTGAGAAACATCTTTACATATTTCATTTTGACCATCTCTTAATAAATTCTACCATCTTTTCAAATGTGGGGATTAAACCAGCATATACTGTTGCTTTGAACTCAGTAAAACTCTGAACGCTTTCATCGGGCATTGGAATACTTTTTGCAAATTCTGAAAGCGGCCTTTTAATCCTTTCATAGTTACTTACGTTATTCAAGAGCACAGTTATATCATATAAATCCTTGTAAGCGCGTCTGTCTAGATAAGCCTCAATCTTTTCAAGGATCAAATCCTCCGGTGACAACACCAGTACATTAATTTTTGATCCATCAAATTTTTCATAAGGCATCATTATGGCTTTCTTTTCCAAATTCCTAGATCCTACTTTTATCTCAATATTATCCTTTTTCACGCGAATAAAGCTTACGGTACCTCCTTTGAACTTTGTTAGCTACGACTTCATCCTCTAGCAAGGCGATCGCTATTTCTTCTCTACGTTTTAAAAACCTCGAAATTGGTAAATCCATAATATCCACTTAGTTATATTATTTTATAACTTAATGGTTTCTATATATTTGCCTAAATTTGCAAATTACAGGTTGCCCTCTTGCTTTTGCTATCCAAATTTAAATATGATCTAGACCGATAAAGGCGATAAAGTGGTAAAGGAAAAACCTATTAAATTATACTTCTTATTTTAAATTATGGAAAACAAAACGCCTGTTGGCACTATTACACATTACTATGACAAAATAGGTGTAGCGATCGTTGAGCTAAGCGACAGGCTGAAAGTTGGGGATACGATAGCGATAGAGGGTAAAACAACAAACTTTACACAGAAGGTTGAGAACATACAAATAGAGCATATAAATGTTGAAGAGGCTGGAAACGGCGACTCCATAGGGTTAAAGGTGGACCAAAAAGTAAGGGAGGGTGACAAGGTTTACAAGGTATTCTAAGCTACTAAGCATGCCCCTGTAGCTCAGTGGTAGAGCGACTGCATGGTAAAACTTCTATACAGCAGTAGGTCGCGAGTTCAATTCTCGCCAGGGGCTTGCATCAGAATTTGAAGAATTTACGTTGGTTTTATGAAGCTTGATAAAATTGCACGAGAAGAATACAAAGAGGTAATGCATTCAAAAATACAGGATTTTGGAAATATAGGCGATCCTTACAGAAATAGCTACATAATAAGATGCGGAAGAAAGAAGCTTGCTGTGATAGCTGGGCGCCACAGATCAAACGACAAGATAATATTCCATTTAATGGAAAAGGCGTTTAAAGCAATCAAGCCAAAAGTTGTTTTGCTAGAACAACCAAAAGATCATAAAGTTGAACAATTTATAGAGCATGTAAAAAATATGGACAAAAAATTTTGGGATGAGTTTGACGCAGCTGCCGATTTAGCTGTTAGAAACAAAGCAGATTTATATTTTATTGATATCTCTGATAAAGAACATTTTGAATCTTTTATGCAGATGAAAGATGGTATTAAGCTTTATATTTTGTTCTTCTTTTCTGGAACTTATAAGACAATTTTTAATATCTATAATAAGACAAGAAAGATAGAAAAAGAGGATTATAAAATTCTCTCAGAATCCTTTTTATTAAGAAATATAATAAATGATGATCAAATTTACAATGCCTTCATTAAAGTTAAGGAAAATGAATATAGAAACATGGGCCTTATTGCTACGATAGATAGGGTAGTTGAAGAGACTACTAGAAAGTACACAGGAAAAAAGCTTAGCCACGATCTAATTTACGGAAATCTTACAGTACCATTCCCTTTTGCAAATTATGAAATTAACAAAATAATTGAATTATTACATGCGAAAAGAGATAGCATTATGTTGCATGGAATAATAAATCATTTGAAAAAAGCAGATTCTGTTATGTTCGTATGTGGCAGTGGGCACGCGGCTACGATGAAAAAGTACCTGCTTAGAGAGCTTAAAAGATTTGGGGAGTGTGCATTAGAGAAAATAGAATAATTAATCAGACCAGTTTTATTCTATAGCTTTAGCTCGAGCTTAACACCCTTATGTATGCCGAGCCTTTTAGCCATGTGGGCCCTTAGCTCGAGGACGTACATGGCCTTTTCCCCTGGCAGATAGGTTTTGCATCTGAATATAGAGCTGCAGGGCTTTGCATTTTCAATAATATCAACAACAACGAGCTGCTTGCTAAGCCATATAATGTCTATAGGAAAGAGCATGTTGCGCATCCATATACCGTGCCTTGCTTCTTTGCCGAATACAAAAAGCATGCCGTCGCTTTTACCAAGTGAATTCATGTGCATAAGCCCAAGCATAAGTTTTGGCAAAGAATCTGCAACAAGCACGTCAAGAGCTTTGCTACCAACATAAATGCTTGCATGCTTATATTTAAGCATCTTGCGCATGAGCTTTGTAAAGCACATAATACCCCTGTAACCAAAGGTATAAGCTGGCTTAAGAAAACCTTTGTTTTCGTTTATTGCTTCTTTTATGCATTTGTTTAAAGTAGATTGCTTATGTTTGTAATTTTATTTTTCTCCTATTCGATTTGACTTTTTTCAAGTATTGCATAGTATAGCTATTAAGCGAGTAATATACTTTTGTCTCTTATGCACTTTTATATCTAGATATCCTAAAGACGCACGCACTTGCCAAATCTATATTCATATACTTAAGTTCACTTTATATATATTTCTACAGTTCGCTTTCGCCCCACGATTGAAATAGTGGGCTTTCTCGCTCAGCTTTATAAAGACATTGCGCATATGCATTAGTTTAGCAATGTAAATGCTCAGATATGAAAGATTTTTAAGTATTTGATACTCAAGCCTATTACAGGTGAGAGCATGAAGATTTTAAAGAATAAAGGAAGAATCATAATTGTTGCTACTGGTGCGACGGATCCAAAAAATTGCCCCAGATTAATAGTAAATGAAGGCGTTAATGAAATTAGGGATGACTACAGAGGAAGTATAAAAGTACCGAAGAAATTGCTGTATGAGATTTTCTGAATTTTAGATTTTTATTTCTTCCAAGTGAAAAGGCCATTCACCTACAATTATTCCTGTTAGGATTGCTTTTTTAATTACAGGGTTTTCCTTTGACCACAGAGCTTTTAATAAATCAGGGCCTCTTTTTGCTAATGCTTCGCCATCTTTAAAAACACAGATAAACAAACCATCAAAAAAGCCTTGAGCATCTAAAATTAGATTATATTCATTAACAATCTCACCTTCTTGATTATTGGATATACTCTTAAGAAATTCGCTTACAAACCTGCCATGCTCATCTGTCGGGTTTATATAAACAGTATAAGCATAAAGTAATCTTTTATCTGGATTTTGTGTGAGAGCCGAGAATTTTTTGATTATGCCCATGCTTTTGAGCTTCCTGATAATGTATAATATTCTATCAAGATCCTTTACTTTGAGCTTTTTTGCAATCTCCACCAGCTTCATTCTAGAATTGCTGTTTAGAAGCATTAGGATCTGCTTCTCTGATTTCGACAAGACTGGCGAGTTTTCTATTACCTCGTTCCTTAAAGGAAGGAAGCCTATACTTAATCTTGAAATATCTGCAACATATAATGTGGCACCTTGCTTGCTAAATTTTAGCCTAAATTTCCACTGCCACGCTCCAAACTCTCTTTGCGACAAGCCCACTACGTGCAAAAGTAGGTCAAAATCACCTTCTGCGAGGTATGCATTCTGCACATAAGGGTCATTTGCCAACTCGCTTTTTATTATCTCTATGCTTGGTCTCTCACTAAATTTCACTAGTATAATCTTGCCAGGCACAAAGCCCAATGCCACTTCATCTAGCTCAAGCGTATATTTTATTGCATACTCCTTCTCCAGCTTCTCCAGCACAGACTTTACTACATGGTATGATATGCCAAGCTCCTTTCCAAACTGCCTTAGCGAGACACGTGAGTTAAAATAGATCCTTTTTAATATCTCATAGGGCAGCTTGTTCTTTATATATTCTTCCTTCTCCTTAGAGACCA
>Ga0080003_1000310_pt1 | contig 18324 bp, 17 predicted proteins | sample JossMetagenome_FD_69206 | JGI IMG/M metagenome (GOLD analysis project Ga0080003, IMG submission 69206) | Hot spring microbial communities from Joseph's Coat, Yellowstone National Park, USA - JC2_E (SPADES assembly) (version 2) | ecosystem: Environmental > Aquatic > Thermal springs > Hot (42-90C)...
CCCTCGGCGTCCGAGGCCCTCCTGGGCACCCTCAGGGCCCTCGGCAGCGCCCCGTTGGCCTCGATGAGCCTTGAGAGGCACAGGTTGAATATGTAGGACTGGTAGGCCTCTATGAAGAACCCTGGCCCCATGGGGTAGGCCTTTATGGCCCTCGCCGGGTCGCTGCTCCTAAGCAGCTCCCTGAGGGACCTGGCCTCGGGCCACAGGCTCCTCGGGGCCGCCCTGAGGGCCTCCTCGAGCCTGCCCTCGTCGTAGAGCCTCCTGAACGCCCTCCAGGCCTCCGGCTCAGCCTCAAAGGGTCTGCCGAGCAGCAGGTCAAGGGCCTCCCTTAGGTCGCCCCTGACTATCGCTTTACCCACCAGGTGGCTGTTGGGCCTCACGAGGCCAAACCTCTGGTAGCCGAAGAAGGCCGGCAGGAGGGGGGCTGAGGCCAGCCTCTCGACCCTCCCCTTAAGCTCGGCCTGGTCGCCCTCAACCCTTATAATAAACCTGTTGCCCGTGTGCTCAAGCCTGCTGTCGTGGTCCCCCAGGTAGGTGAGCTCAACCCCGCTAAGCCTCGTCCTCCCAGGCCTCGGCCTGCCGCCCAGCGTGTAGACCAGCTGGTAGGTCACCGCGTTGGAGTCCTTCATGCCGAGGTGGTGGGGCCTTGAGCCCAGGGCCCTTGAGGCTAACCTCACGGCAGTGGCGTGGTCGACGCCCACCTTGGCGAGGAGGTAGACGCGCATGTTGCCCCTTCCGCTCGGCCTGAACTCTGTGCACGGGGCGCCTGAGACCTCCTCTATCACAGTGAAGCCCTCGGGCCTCCTTATGGTGGCCCCGAGGGGAGGCCACCCCTCGTCTAAGTAGTACACGAGCATGCCAACGTGCCTGTCGAGCCAGTGGGGGCTCCTCAGGGGCATCCCTGTGGGCTCTCCCCGACGGGGCAATTAAGCCGTTGGCGAGGGCGACGGCCCAGGCTGACGGCTCCCCGCCCTTAAGGGCGAGGGCTCTGCGCCCACTGGGGCTTCTCCATCACATATCAGGGCCCCCACGGGCGCTGCATCACCGCTCAGGCCCCGCCGCCAGCCCCAGGGAGGCGCGGGCTCACTGCCTGCTAAGCTCGCCCGCGCCCAACTCCATGGCAAGGTTTGGGCAAAGAGCTTATAAATGCTCATATCCTCTCCGCCCTAAAGGGCGAAGCCTCCAACAAGGTGAACGCCCTAGCGCACTGCATAAGCTTAGGGGCCAACACCTGTACAGCATTTCAAGGCCAGCAACGCTTTAAACTCTTGAAGGCCAGAGAGGCAGCGGCGGGCCCGTAGCTCAGCCAGGTTAGAGCGGCGGGCTCCAGACCCGTAGGTCGGGGGTTCGAGTCCCTCCGGGCCCACCACAGTTGTCCCATTTCGGCGTCGTGACTTCGCGCCACAGCTAACCAGCGCCCGCAAGGGCCTCAAGGCCCTGCGCGGGCCTGTTAACTAACTAAAAAGAGATTGTAAGCGAGTGAGGCCAGGCAACAGCTTAGGGCTCAAGCCTGGCCAGAGTGGGGCCTTGGAAGTCCTGAGAGTATGCCCCACGCGTAGAAGACTATGGCCAGTATAGTGACGACCACCATATCCCATGGGAACGGCAGCACTTGGATGGGCCCTCCGGCAGTCTGGCCTATCACTGTCATCACTGTGAGGGCTATCATGTAGGTTATGTACCAGGCGGCGTTCCTCAGGCCTCCCCTGACCTTGTATATTAGCCCAAATATTATTGAGAGAGCGAAGACCAGGGCCACGCCATATGGCGTGGCCGGCCAGCCTGACCAGTACACTATCCAGGTGGAGAATATGAACGCCAGGGCCCCTATTATGAGCGGTGCCGGCACCCTGTAGGTACCGCTCAGCCCCTGCCTCCTTGAGACCACGAGGGCCACTGGGACAGCTGCGAAGCCCAGGTAGCCGCCCACGACTGCGTCCTCAATTACCATATATACCGTCGGGACCGGCGAGGCCAGCGCCAGCGCAAGGCCGGCCAGGCCAGATATTATAAGCGCCCAGTAAGGTATGGCGTACTTCTCGTGTACCTCCCCGACCCTCTGGCTTATGTAGCTTGACCTGAACATTGAGAAGAGGACCCTGCTGCCGCCGCCAAGGTATATGTAGCCCACCACGAAGGGCCCGAGGAAGCCTACGATGGCGGCCACCAGCACCAGGTAGCTTATGTGATAGGAGCCCGACATATATATCACTGGGTTTGCTGCCGCCGTGATAGGCTTAAGCCCGATCCAGTTGCCTGGAGCGACGCCGAACGTTGACCACCTTATCCCAAGCACGTAGGTGGCCGCAAACAGAATGTATATCAGCGTCTGCCCGACCACGACGAGAAGTATGGCAAGGGGCGCGTCCCTCTGGGGGTTCTTCATCTCCTCCGCGTAGTCCGGCACCACCCTGGTGCCACCGAAGGCGAACATGCCGAGGGGTATGGCGCTGAACGCCGCAGCCCAGCCGTAGGGCACGAAGCCGCCCGGCAGGGACGCCACGTTCCTCGGCTCAAAGACCACAAGAAGCAGACCTACCGGTATTACAAGGTACAGTATCAGCTTCGCCACGCCCACCCAGCTGGTCACTTCGCCGAACAACTTGACGCCGTAGTAGTTGAAGGGCACCATGAGCAGTATGAGGGCCGCCGCCACCAGGGCGCCAAGTATGGTGGGCGTGTCGCTAGAGGATATGAGGTTGTGGGTGAAGTAGTTTATGGCGTAGACTACAGCTATAGCCTCGGCCGGCGGTATGAGGAGGTACCATATCATGCTGGCCCACGCGTTGAAGAGGTTAGTTGTGGGGCCGTGGGTGTAGTATGCGTACCTGGCAGGACCCCCTGCCTCTGGGTATAGCGTTGCCATCTCCATGTAGGTCAGGCTTATGAAGAAGTAGAAGATCCCGCCGAGGACCCACTCAAGTATGACCACGGGGCCGCTCAGCACCATCATCTCTGGCGCCGAGAACATGATGCCAGTGCCAACGGCGCCCACGAGGCCTATTATGGTGATCTGGAAGAAGCTCAGCTCCCTCCTCAGGGAGCGCTTGTCGCTCAAGTTAAACACCTGAGGGAGGTATAACAGGGGGAGCATTATAAGGTTTAAATGTACTAAAGTCTGTATCCATTAAATACTGACTGAGCCCACCCGCCAGCCCAGCCAAGGGCCTCGCCCGGGAGCCCAGTGCGGCTGGCTAGCCCCTGGCCCTCTCCCTCACGCAGCGGCCGAGGCCCTTGGCTATCTGTATTAGTATCCAGAGCGAGGCGCCCACGTCGGGGTCCCTCAGCCTGTACCCCATCCCAAGGGCCCCGTAGCGCCTCTCCTCGGTGACGTCAACCCTGCCCAGGGCCGTTATGGAGCACCTGGCCAGGTCCTGAAGGGCGTTCTGGGCGTTAGCTATGTCGTCGGCCGAGACCTTTGAGACCCCGTAGCTTACGGACGCCAGCAGGGCCAGGAGCCTCATAAGCGCTGGGTCCGTGGCCGCCGCGAGGAAGGACTCCTCTGCCTTGTCCGCGAGGTAGGACAGCATGCCGAGGATGCCGCTCCTCTTAAGGTTGACTACCGCCTCCACGAGCTCTACCAGGGCGAGTGTCCCCACGTCAACGTTTGGGGGAGGCGGGAGCTCAGGCAGCGTCGGCTTAGGGGGCTGCGCGGCCTGAGGCGCTGGGGGCTTCGCCGCGGGGGCCGCCTGGGGCTTAGCGGCCTGCTGGGCGGCTGGCTGCTGTTGCTGGGCCGCCTGGGGGCCCTGCTGCGCCTTCTGGCCCGCGCCCTGCGGCTGGGGCTTTGTGGGCTGCCCTGCGCTGGGCTGGCTTGACAAGCTCCCTTTTCACCGGCTGGGCGCGGCCCGCCTAGAAATTTATGTCTAAGGGCCTTGCGCTCATTAGATTCTAACCAAACAGGCCGCTAACTCTTAACCCACCGGAGGCACGCGTAGCCATCCATGCCTCCCCACGTGGAGATCTCCTGCCACGTCATTAGGCCGAAGGCTGCCCATAAGCCCACTAGGAATACCCTGGTGACAGACGACCCTAAACCATGGGGGATTTAAAATTTCTGTGAGCGCCCCGGCCTGCCCCTTAAAATGCCGCTCAGGACGAGGCGGCCTCTACTCTCTTCCCGGTGGCCGGGTCGAAGAGGACGAGCGACCCTGGGCGCACGGTGAAGGAGACCTTGTCGCCCCTGTTGACCTGCGTCGTGGACGGGTAGAGGACCCTCAGGAGCGTCCCGTCGCCAACATCAACGTGGACCACTGTGTAGGCCCCAACCCTCTCGATCATTGAGACGACGCCCCTTAGGTCGCCCTCCCCAACAACTGCGTCCTCCGGCCTGAAGCCGAAGGTCACGTCCTGGCCCTCCTTAACTGACCCCCTGTAGCTGCTCGGCAGGGGCAGCTTCAGCTCGCCCTTCTTTGAAACTATGTAGCCCTCCCTCACCGTGCCCTCGAGCACGTTCATGGGTGGGTTGCCGACGAACGAGGCCACCCAGGTGTTCCTGGGCCTCCTGTAGACCTCCATAGGGTCGCCGAAGTCCTGTATTACGCCGTCGTGCAGCACTGCGAGCTTGGTCGCCAGGGACAGGGCCTCAACCTGGTCGTGCGTGACGTAGACTATGGTAGTGCCCAGCTCCTTGTGAAGCTGCTTGAGCTCCTCCCTCGCGTACACCCTGACTATGGCGTCAAGGTTTGCCATGGGCTCGTCCATCAGCAGTATGTCGGCCCCCTTGACGAGGGCCTTGGCTATGGCCACCCTCTGCCTCTGGCCGCCGCTGAGCTCTGAGGGCTTCTTGCTCAGTATGTCGCCTATCCTCAGCATCTCAGCGACCTTCTTGACCTGGGCGTCTATCTCCTGTTTAGGCCTGTGCATGAGCTTAAGCGGGAAGGCTATGTTGTCGTAGACGCTCATGAAGGGGTAGATGGCGTAGCTCTGGAACACCATGGCCACGTTCCTCTCCCTGGGCGGCAGGTCGTCAACAAGCTCACCCCTGAGGTAGACGTGCCCCTTGTCCTGCCTCAGCAGGCCAGCTATAACCCTTAGCAGAGTCGTCTTGCCCTCGCCCGAGGGGCCTAGGACCACCACCAGCTCACCCTTGTCGACGCTCATGCTGAGGCCCCTCAGGGGGGTCACCGTGACGCCCTTCGTCTTGTACGTCTTCCAGACGTCCTCAAGCTTTATGTACTCCAAGCCTGCTCCCCCTCCAGCCTAGCCCCTGCATAAAATATCACTTTATGCCTGCCAGGCTGCTGTACGCCCTGGTCATCATCCTCTGCGACACAAGGAAGAGCGCCATGAGCGGTATCCCCATCAGGACCGCGCCAGCGGCGAATATGTTGTAGTTGGGGGCTGAGGCGTAGTTGTAGAGGCCAGCAAGGTAGTAGAGGCCGAGCATGGCGGTCCACTGGTTCGAATTTGTACCTATGAAGGCGTAGGCCGTGGCGTAATCCATGTAGGCTCCCAGGAAGCCTAGCAGGGCAGTCAGCGCCACGATAGGCATAGCCATCCTGAACACTATCCTTATGAAGACCCCAAAGCGGGAGAGGCCGTCGACCATTGCCGCGTCCTCGTAGTCGGGCGGTATGGAGTCTATGGCTAGCTTGGCCAGGAAAGCAGCGAAGACGGCCGTGCCAGGCGTGTAGGCGAGAACGAGCCCATAGTAGTTGAGCAGCCTGAGCTGAGCGAAGAGGAGGTAGAGGGGGACCGTGGTGGCGGTGACGGGCAGGAACGTGATTATGTAGGTGAATGTTGCCAGCGTCTTCTTGGCCGGCATGTCAAGTCTTGAGAGGCCGTAGCCGGCCAGCATCGCAAGCGCTATTGAGAGCAGCGAGGTGGCCGCCGCCAGCACTATGCTGTGAGCCACCCACAGCGGGAAGTCGGGGGCCTTTATCGACGGTATGAACCTGCCGAAGAGCAGCTCCCTGTAGGCCTGCAGGGTCACCTGGGTAGGCACCAGGTCCTTTATCGAGACAGCCAGCAGCCTCGTGACGTGGCTGAAGGACAACATTATAACGTAGTATATTGGCATTATGGCCCATATTGCCACCACTATGAGCACGATGTATGATATGCCAAGCCTGAGGGCCTTGTATGCCAGCCTCCTTGACCTGCCCCTCACTTCTACCACCCCTCACGTTATGCCCTCCAGGACGCCTGTGAACTTCATGACCACCACCGCCAGCACTATGGTTATCACTGTTGAGATTATTGACAGCGCCGCGGCGATGCCGTAGTTGCTATAAGAGAACGCCTGCTGATAGGCGTAGACTATGAATGTCTCAGTCGATATGCCGGGCCCGCCGCTCGTCAGGACGTATATGGGGTAGAAGTTGTTCCAGGTGAAGACGAAGCTGGTTATGAAGACGAACGCTATGGTCTTCCTCAGCGAGGGCACAGTTATCCTGAGGAACTTGGTGAGGGCGCCGGCCCCGTCCACGTCAGCTATCTCGTAGAGCTCGGCCGGTATGCTCTGGAGCCCCGAGTAGAAGACCGTCATGTAGTAGGGGAAGCTGAGCCAGAGGTTGGTTATTATGAGCTCGGCCCATGCGTCGCCCACCGACTGAAGCGCGTTAATCGTCGGCATGTGGAGGGAGGGGAGGACGTACCTGTTCATGAAGCCGTAGGGGTAGACCCACATGCCCTGCCAGACCAGGAGCGATATGAAGCCTGGGAAGGCCCAGGGCAGTATAAGTATGGCGTAGAAGAAGGACTTGCCCCTGAGGTCCCTCTGGTTAAGTATTAGCGCCAGCGCGAAGCCGAGGGCCATCATTGGGATCAGGCTCCCAAGGGTCCAGATGACCTCGTTTATCAGCAGCGTCGATATGTAGCGCTGCCTCAGCGCAAGCACGTAGTTGAACGCGCCCACGAACCTGTACGTGTGCCTGAAGAAGTTCAACAGGTTCATGTTAGTGAATGACACGTACGTGGAGTAGAGCAGGGGGTACAGGAACAGGAAGAGCACGGCAGCGAAGAGGGGCAGAAAATAAATAAAACCTTCAAGTTTGTCGCGAGCGCTTGACATTAAGCTCCCCGCCTCAGTACCTTGAGGCAGGGAGCTCTGGCACGGTTAAAACTTCACTTGGCGTTATGGGGACAGGGCTCAGATAGCCGGCGCTCTGCAGCGCGCTTATGAAGGCCTGCTCCATGCCCTGCGCCGCCTGCTCGGCGTTTATCTTCCCGGCGAAGAACTCGCTGGCGTACTGGTGGAACGAGTTCCAGTAGTAGGACATCTGCGGTATGTTGGGGAACTTCTGGCCGTGCTGGCTCTGCTCAAGTATCCCCTTTATGACCTGGTGCAGGCAGGCGAGCGTGGTGTTGCTAGTAGGCGCGCTCAGGTTCTGCATGGCGGCGCTGTAGGCGCTGTTAAGCGCAGGTATGTCGCCTGCGTACTTGAAGAGGCCGTACTCGTTGCTGTAGTTCGTCATGAACTCTATGAAGAGCAGGGCCGCGTGTAGCGTGGCGTTCCACTGGCTCGCGGGCACGCCGTTGGCCTGCTCAGTAGTTATTGACCAGCCCATGCTCCCTATGAATGGCGTCGCGTAGAGGCCCGTGCTGCTAACCACGGGCAGCGGCGCAGCCCCCAGGTTGCATCCCAGGGCCTTGAAGTAGGGCATGAGGTCCCAGGGGCCGTCGAATATTATGGCGGCCTTGTTCTCCATGAACAGCTGGCCCTCGACGCCCCCGGCCCCAGTGCTAGACGCAAGGTAGTTTACCTTAAGGTCGTAGGTCAGGTTGTACCAGAAGTTGAGGGCGTTGACCATGGCGCTTGAGTTGAGTGCCGGCACTATCTTGCCGTTCTGGGTTGTGAATATCTGCCCGCCGAAGCCCGCGAACCAGGCGGCGAACCTGTAGCCGTACTCGTCGCTCGCCCCATAGGCTATGCCCCAGACGCCGCTCTTGTTGACCTGCTCAGCCATCTGTATCATCTGGTCAGTCGTGTTGGGCGGGGCAGTTATGAACTTCTTATTGTAGAACATAACTATGTAGTTTATGTTGTCCGGCAGGCCGTAGACCGAGCCGTTGAGGGTCCAGTCCTGTATTGCAGTCGGGTTGAACCGGCTGAAGTAGCTGGGCGGCAGGTACTGGGACAGGTTTACAAGTATGCCTGCGGCGAAGAGGGCGCCTGCCGAGTCGCTGCTGTCCCTTATTATTATTGGCGCGTCGTGCGCCTGGGCCTCAGAGGTGTACGGGCTAGTGCCTACGCCGGCGCCGTACTCGACCTTAACGTGAATCCACGGGTACTCCTGCTCGAAGGCCGCCAGGCTGGCGTTGAAGGCCGTGTTCTCACTGCTGCTGTAGCTGTCAGCCACTGTTAAGGTCACGACCTGCGGCGTTGTCGTAGTTATTGTTGTAGTTGTGAGAGTAGATGTAGTTGTGGTCGTTGTAGTTACAGGAACCGAAGTTGTGGTCGTTGTAGTTGTCGTTGTTGTTGTTGTAGTTGTGAGAGTAGATGTAGTTGTGGTCGTTGTAGTTGTCGTGGGCGTGGTTGTAGTTGTGGTAGTAACGTGATGCCTTGTCGAGACGTAAGCCATGTAGCCTCCGACCGCCGCTACCACTACCACCACAATTATGATGGTCGCCAGGGCAACAGTTGAGATAGACCTCCTACTCGACTTCAAAACACCCACCTCTCAACTTGCCGCTTTCTTTAAGGCGTCCAGGTAGTATAAAAGGTTATACTATTTAGAGAAGAGAAAAGTTATTTAAAAACATAAAAATCTAAACGTATAACTTAGAGGAAGCTCAAGGGAGCTGACCTCCTCCCCGCCCTAGAAGGGCGAGGCTTTCTATAATAAGGTAAAGGGTAGGCATGACAGCAGGAACTCAGCCGACGCGAAGCCTTGACCTGAGCCTCACAGCCACGTCGTATGGGTAGTAGCCCTTCGCGCTCCCCCCAAGGGCCGCGCCGTCGGCTCCCTTGGGCAGGGGGAGGCCCATGAGTGCTAGGGCTGTGGTGGCCACGTCGTGGGTCTCAGCCCCGGTCGCCCTGACCTCCTCGCCAACCACCAGGAGCACCCCGTTGACCTCGTGGTCTGGCATCAGGTCGCGCCTCAGCTGAGCCATCGACCTGCTTGAGACGGGCCAGTACCTCTCCTCGTCGACAGACTCTACGAAGAGGGCCGGGTACGGGGGCAGGTAGGCGCCCCTGAACCTCTCCTCGAGCCTCGTCACCTTAAGGTAGCGCGATGCCTTGGAGCTGGCTATGGCTTTAAGCCCCCTCTCCCTCTCCGCCTCACCCCTGAAGTAGAGGACCCTGTCTATTGAGAGCCCGCCTGCGTCGTATGTGAACGGCTGCCCCGAGAGCTCGCTCTGCTGCCCGGCGCCCTCGTGCGTTGCCGCCCTTGTCACGGTCACCAGCTCGCCGCCCACGCCCTCCCTCAGCCTCCTCAGCGGCCCCCTCCTCGAGATCTCCCTCGGCGACAGGCTGGGCGGCAGCACCCTTGAGAGCTCGTCAAGAGCACTGACAAGGCTTAGCGAGAGCCTGCCCCTCAGGCTGCCCGGCAGCCCGACCCTGAACTCCCTCATGAGGGGGGCTAGCACGTTGACGCAGGTCCTGTGGACCCCGGCGCCGTGGTCTGAGACTATGACGAGGTACTTGGACCTCCTCATGAGTTCCCCGGCAAGCTCGTCTATGGACCTCCACACCTCCTCGGACCTGGGGCCCACGGAGAGCACGTCGTAGTGGTCCTTGTGGAAGGCCTGGTCCGGGTACGGGAGCACCACGAAGTAGGCGTCCGCGTCGACCTCGCTGAGAAGCTTAAGGGTGCCCTCCACCAGCAGCTCAGTCCTCCTGTAGGGGTCAGGCATGGCCTCAAATGTCACGAAGTACTTGCCGAGGCTCTCGGCGAGGCCCTGGGGGCTGTACTCAACCCTTGGGGCCAGGAAGGTGTCTCCAACGACTGTCATCCTCTCGTGGCAGCAGAGGCCCCTGATGGGCCAGGTAAGCGGGTAGTTGACCACGGCCACGTCAAGGCCCATGAGGGCCGCGTCCTCAAAGGCCCTTGGGAACATGACGTCAAGGGACGTGTAGGGCCTGGAGAGGTGCTCCCCGCTGGGCCCCCTGTAGTACTTTGTGAAGCCCCAGACGCCGTGCTTGGCCGGGTTCACCCCAGCCGCTATGCTAGTCCACTGCACAGGTGTTATGGGGGGCATTGAGCGCAGCGGTATAGGCCTTGAGCGCGAGAGGGCCTCGCCCAGGTTCCTAAGCTTAAGCTTTGAGACCGCCCTACCAAGCAGCCACGGCGACAGGGCATCAAGGCCCAGCAGCGATAGCTCCAATGTCCGCTACCAAGGGGCTTCCTACGGCAGGAAATTTTAAGGTGAAGGTTATGCGCCCTCGGCGAAGGCGCTGGAGAGGTACCAGTCGAGGCGCCCCTCGTCCTCAGCTGTGACCCTGAAGCTCATCCTCCTCCCTGCTGTCCTCTTCTCCTCAGCCCCCCTCTCCTCTACCCTTGCGCTCACTCCTCTCACCCGTCTTGTCTATTGCTGACGAAGCCTAATAAAGGGGTGTCCCTGAGGCTCCCCGACAGGCGTCTAAGTAAAACTGAGCCCCTGTCGCCTGCGCGCAGGCTACCGCCTTTCTCGCTTAGCACAAAACAATAGCGCAGGCACCTATATACGGTTTCAACTTCTCCCGATGCAGGGACGCCGCTGAAGGAAGGTAGAAAAGGCCCCCTTGACAGGTCGCATCGGGATCGACGTGATGATCGCCAGGCTTAAGGTGGACATCCCTATAAAGGCCCTTGGCCACGTCAACTCCTACGCCATAATTGACGAGGAGGGCTTCCTGCTGGTGGACCCCGGCATGTACTGGGCCGACGGCTTCAGGAGCCTTGCGGCCGAGCTCAGGAGGGCGGGCCTAAGCCTCAGGGGGCTTAGAGCTATTGTGGTCACCCACTTCCACGTGGACCATGCCACCGCCGCCCCTGTGTTAGCTGAGCTGGCGGGCTCTGAGGTCCTAATGGGCCCCAGGGACCTTGAGGTCGTGAGGAGGGGCTTCAGGGAGTACTTCAGGGACGTCACTGAGACCTTCCTGCACTACGGCGTCCCGAGGGAGGAGGTTAAGGCCATGGAGGAGGTCCACCCAGTCCCAAGGCTTGGCGACGTCTATGATGAGCTAGCGGCCGTCGCGAGGCCCGTGGGGGAGGGCGAGTCGATAGGGCTTGGCGACGGCGAGCTTAAGGTCCTTGAGCTGCCCGGCCACACGCCTGGCCACATAGCGCTCCTCCAGGGGGTCACAGCAGTTGTCGGCGACGTACTGCTTAACGGCATAACTCCTAACGTTGTGGCAGACTCCCCTGACCCCAGGAGGGACCCCCTGGGCGACTACCTGAGGACCCTTGAGAGGGTCTCATCCCTTGGCCTCTCGTCCGCTATGCCCGGCCACGGGGAGCCTATAGGCTCGCCCTCCGCCAGGGCAAGGGAGTTAATGGCTCACCACGAGGAGAGGCTGAGGCTAGTTAAGTCGCTGCTCGACGCCCCCAGGACCCTATACTACGTTGCGAGGAACCTCAGGTGGAGGACCTCCGCCGCCTCCTGGGACGACATGAGCCCCTATGAGAGGTACTTCGCCGTCGGCGAGGCCCTGGCGCACCTGAAGCACCTTGAGGCCGTGGGGGAGGTTGAGGAGATGACAGCTGGCGGCGAGGTGTCCTTCCGCCTGGCTTGAGCTGCCGGCATGTAACGCCTCTGCAGGCTAATCACAGCCTCTGACCCCTTTTGCACTACCAGGCAGACCAAGTTGACCTCCTCCCCGCCCTGAGGGGTGAGGCCTTCGGCTGCAAAGCTCGTTTGCTTTGCTGTCAAGTGCAAAGGAGGGCGCCGCCGTGAAGTCGATGAGCAGCCGTGAGGCAAAGGGGCGCCCGGTGAGGCCCCGCGTCCCGAGAGGCGGGCCCCCGCAGGCAACATGATGAGAGGCGAAGGATGATGAAGTAGATGCCTAAGGTCACGTAGAGTGGCTGCTAGTCGCGGTGAACGTCGAACCCTCCCTGCACGGGCTCCTGGCGGCTAGCATGTCCTCCGCCAGGGCGCAGACCATCGGCATGAACTCCTCCGCCGGGGCCTCTACCCTCACATCGGCCAGGTCGTCAAGTGCCGTCTCACCCACGTTAACTATCACCAGCTTGGCACCCCTTGACCTGGCCACCAGGGGCAGCTGGTTGGCCGGGCTGACCGCGAGGCTCGACCCAACCACCATGAAGAGGTCTGAGCTGCCGGCCAGCGAGAACGCCTCCTCAAGCGCGTCGGGCGGCAGCGGCTCCCCGAAGTAAACAACGTCAGGCTTCAGAAGCCCCCCGCAGACGGGGCACGTGGGGAGCCTGCCTTCAGACACTGCCCTGAAGGCCTCCCTTACGTCGTACTTCCTCCCGCACTCCGTGCAGACGGCCCTGCCGGCGTTGCCGTGGAGCTCAACGACCTTTCTGCTCCCGGCGGCCTGGTGGAGGCCGTCTATGTTCTGGGTTATCACCGCCTTAATGAGTCCCATCTCCTCAAGCCTTGCTATGGCCACGTGGGCTGGGTTTGGCCTCACCCCGCTAAGCTGGCCGAACCTCTCCATGAAGAGCCTCCACGAGCCCAGCGGGTCTGAGTAGAAGTGGGATATCTCAAAGAGGGAAGGGTCAAGCCTCCTCCACAGCCCGTTGGGGCCCCTGAAGTCAGGTATGCCGCTGGCTGTGCTGACGCCGGCCCCTGACATCAGAACTGCGCTGTTTGAAGCTACCAGCATCCCCGCGACCTCCTTGGCCTTAGAGCTCAGCGACGTCCCGCTTCACCTCGAATAAGGCCTGGCGCCGACAGGTTAATAGCTAAAGGCCCCTGACAAGTTTAATGGCGCAGGAGCGAGGTGTCAGACAATCGTAACAAACCTGCCGGCCGAGGCCATAGCTAAGCTAAACAAGTACAGCGAGGCTAAGACAACGGAGGAGAAGATCAGGGCCCTCGAGGAGTTCCTCAGCTCCGTGCCCAAGCACAAGGGCACGGAGAAGCTCAGGCTGTGGGCCACGAGGAGGCTCTCCGAGCTCAGGGAGGAGGTGGAGAGGGAGAGGGCAAGGAGGTCGGGCGGCGGCAGGCCGGGCATGTTTGTCGAGAAGGCGGGGGCCGGGCAGGTGGTTTTGATAGGCCCCACGAACTCCGGCAAGAGCTCAATAGTGGCCAGGCTGACTAACGCAAAGGTAACGATAAGCCCCTTGCCCTACGGCACCCAGGCCCCCGTGCCGGGCATGATGACGTACCTTGACGTCCAGCTCCAGCTAGTCGACACCCCGCCCCTCATAAACCCTGACGGCAGCGTCAACTCAAGGGTTGTGGCCCTAGCCAGGAACGCTGACGTCATAGCCCTGGTCATAGGCCTTGACTCCCCTGAGCCCAGGCGCGACCTTGACGTCTCCCTTAGGGCCCTCGAGGACAGGGGGGTTGCATACTCCCTTGAGAAGGGCTTCGTCAGGGTTGAGAGGAGGACCCAGGGAGGGATAGCGTTCACCTACAGGGGGACCCCGAGGTTCACCGAGGAGGAGGCGAGGAGGCTGCTGAACAGCTACAGGGTGTACAACGCGCTGGTTGAGGTCAGCGGGCCCGCCACGCTGGACGACCTCGAGGAGGCCATATTTAGCGCTAAGGTCTACAAGCCCGCCTTCGTCATATTCAACAAGGCTGACCTGCCCTCAGCTGAGTCGAGGGCGAGGGAGGCGGCCTCGGCGCTACCCAAGGACGTCCAGTGGGTGCTGGCGTCAGCTGTAACAGGCGTCGGCCTCAGCAGCGTGGGCCCCATGGCCTACAGGCTCCTGAACATAAAGAGGATATACACTAAGAAGCCGGGCCAGCCCCCGAGCCCTGAGCCCCTTGTTGTTAGTGCCGACGCCACCGTCAGGGAGATAGCTGAGAGGATAAGCCCCTCCCTGGCAAGGTCCATGAAGTACGCCAAGATATGGGGGAGGGGTGCTAAGTACGGGGGGCAGAGGGTGGGGCCTGACTACGTGCCCCAGGACGGCGACATACTAGAGATAAGGTAGCTGACCTCCTCCCCTCCCAGCTCCCAGGGGCTCGGGGATATGTGGGGCCCCTATTGGGGCATCCCCTTGCGGGGGCACTAATTGTTCTGCGATGCTTTCAAGTGCTCAGGTGTTTTATGCCTTACCCCGCCCCTGGAAGGGGCGGGGCTTGCCGTTCATTTTGTCACTCTATGGGCTCCTCAGGCTCCTGCTCGAGCAGGCTTGGGCACAGCAGCTTCATCGAGACGCTTATCAGGGCGTCAGCTATTGGAACCACCGCTGCCGCGGGCCCGCCGACGTGCATAGCCATGTTCCTCAGCTCCGATGCCAGCATAGCAGCGTTAAGCAGCCTCCTGCCGCTGGCGCTGGCGAGGCCCCCCATGAACTCCCCTACGGCCTCCTTAAGCTTCCCAAGCAGGTCGGCCCTGCCCTTCAGCATGAGGGCCGCGTCCGCGACCATGGAGGGCAGCGACAGCAGCATGCCGTATGCCATCGGGTCGATTATGTTGCTCTCCTTGGAGCTCCTTAGGGAGGCCTCAACGAGCTCGAGGGCCTGAGCCCTCAGCCCCTCGACCTCGGCCTCCTCCGCCCCCCTGGAGGCCTCGTCAAGCATGTCCTGGAGCCTGCTGCTGGCCTCCTTGATTAGCCTTGTGGCGTCGGCGCTCGGTGACGGAGCTATTGTGACTACCACCCTGTCTGAGCCCCTCTCCACCGACGCCACCTTCTCATTTTCGTTGAGCTCAGCCATGAGCCTCTTAACGTCAGTCTCCCCGAGGCCCCTCAGGGGTATCTCAACCCTGCTGTAGCCGTGAACAAATGCGCAGTCAACTATTGCGTCAACGCCGGCTGCCCTTGCGACGCCGTTGTACCTTAATGTGACCGTGCTAGCCCTGTCCTCCGCCCTGCTGTCCCTCGGCCTTACGAGGAGCTTACCGCCGGCCTCTACAACCTCTATCTCGTCACCGACCTTTATCCCGAGCCTCCTAGCCCACTGCTTGGGCAGCGTTATTATCAGGCTGGACCCGCCGAGCCTCTGGACCTTCCTTGTAGTTGCGCTCTCGCTCAACTCACGCACCCTTGCAACTAGTATCGGCGGCGTATATATAACTTTAACGCCGTTAAAGAAAAATGTATATTATTCTAAACGAAAAATCTTTCTTATAAACAAGGGATTGCCTCCCTGCACTCAGCTTATATTTTACGAGGCCCGCAGCAAGAGGGGCGAGGCGCAGGAGCTTGAACATGCTTGAGATAAGGTGGCACGGCAGGGGCGGCCAGGGGGCAGTCACAGCCAGTGAAATCATAGCGTCAGCCTCCATAATAGAGGGGAAGTACGCCCTCGCCTTCCCTGAGTTCGGCGCCGAGAGGAGGGGCGCGCCAGTTAGGGCGTACACGAGGATAACTGACAGCCCTCTCATACCCAGGACGCCAATTGAGCGCCCTGACGTCGTAGTGGTACTTGACAGGAGCCTGCTCAAGCCTACCTACATAGAGGGCCTCAAGGAGGGCGGCACCCTTGTCGCCAACAGCCCGCTGAAGCCCGCTGAGCTCCTGGAGAAGCTGGGCCTCGGTGGGGGCAAGTACAGGGCGGCGACCGTCGACGCGAGCTCAATAGCGATGAAGTGGCTCAAGGCCAACATAGTGAACACTGCCATACTGGGTGCTTTTGTAAAGTCTACAGAGCTCGTGAAGTTGGACACCGTTTTAGACGTAATAAGGTCCAGGTTCCACGGTAAGGTGGCTGAGGCGAACGTGATGGCCGTTAAGGAGGCATACGAGTCCACGCAGCTCTCTTGGGGGTGAGGCAGGTGTCGGTGAAGCTCCCAGGATGGAAGGAGATGACGATTGGAGGGGTCATAACAAACCCCGGCAACAGCCTTGAGTACAAGACGGGCGACTGGAAGGTCCTGATGCCGGTCATAAACCAGGAGAAGTGCATAAGGTGCAGGATATGCTGGTACGTCTGCCCTGACAGCGCTATACTTGAGCTTGACAAGCCCTACACGACCAAGGCTAAGAGGGTATACAAGATATCCTACGACGTCAACTATGACTTCTGCAAGGGGTGTGGCATGTGTGCCCAGGAGTGCCCAGTCAAGGCGATTGACATGGTCCCCGTGGAGGTGAGCTGAGGTGGAGGCAGCGCAGGAGGTTAAGTCGAAGAGGCCCATACCGCTTAGCACTAACTACGCAGTGGCTCACGCTGCAAAGGACCTAGATGTCGACGTGGTGGCAGCCTACCCAATCACGCCCCAGACAACTGTGGTCGAGAAGCTCTCGGAGTTTGTGGCAAATGGTGAGCTCGACGCTGAGTTCATACACGTCGAGAGCGAGCACAGCGCCCTCAGCGCGACCCTGGCAGCGTCACTGACGGGCGCGAGGGCCTTCACTGCGACTGCGAGCCAGGGCCTGGCCCTCATGCACGAGATGCTGCACGTGGCCTCGGGCCTCAGGGCACCGATAGTCATGAGCGTGGCAATGAGGGCCCTGAGCGCCCCCATAAGCATCTGGAACGACCAGGCGGACATCTTCAACGCCAGGGACGCGGGCTGGATAATCTACTTCGTCCACACGGCCCAGGAGGCGTATGACACAGTAATACAGGCCTACAGGCTTGCTGAGGACAGGGGCGTTATGCTGCCTGTCATGGTCGGCTATGATGGCTACGTGATGAGCCACACGACGGAGCCGGTGGTGGTTGAGGACAGGGCCAGCGTCCTCAAGTTCGCGCCCAAGAGGCCGTACCCCTACAGGCTTGACCCCGACAAGCCCGTTACGATTGGGCCCATAGTGCCGCCCGAGTACTACTATGAATTAAAGTACCAGCAGGTGAAGGCCATGGAGGGCGTCCCCGAGAAGGCCGAGGACGTAGATAGGGAGTTCCAGAAGGCCTTCGGCCGCGGCTACGGCATAATGGAGTGCTACATGTGCGAGGGGGCCGATGCCCTCATAGTTGCAAACGCCAGCTACGCAGCCACGCTCAAGAGCGTCCTGCCGGACGCCTGGAGGGAGGGCCTGAAGGTCGGCCTCCTGAGGCTCAGGCTCTACAGGCCGTTCCCAGCCAAGCACTTCGTGAACTACACCTCGAACGTCAAGAGCGTCCTGGTGATAGACAGAGCCATAAGCTACGGCGCCCCGTACCAGGGGCCACTCGCCAACGAGATAGCTGGCCTCAAGGTAAGGGAGGACCTGGGCTTCAACCTGACTAGCGCCGTTGCCGGCATAGGGCAGAGGGCTATGGAGCCTGAGGACTTCTTGGCCCTGGCCCGCCTCGCGTGGGAGGCGAGGACCAGGAAGTATCCTGAGACCATATTCTACGGGGTGAGGGAGTGATGGCACAGCAGGCGGGCAAGTCGCTCAGGATAAAGAGCCTGTTCGACCTGCCCAGGGAGGAGCTCTTCATAAGCGGCCACGGCCTCTGCGCAGGCTGCACGGCTGGGACAATAATGAGGATGCTGACCAAGGTAGCCGGCAAGGACACGATAATAGTCAACGCCACGGGCTGCGTCGAGGTAGCAACAACCAGGTACCCGTACTCCAACTGGCTGGTGCCGTGGTTCCACTCAGCCTTCGAGAACGCAGGGGCCAGCGCCAGCGGCATAGCCAGGACCATAGAGGTCCTGAAGAGGAAGGGTGTAATACCAAAGGACAAGCAGGCGAAGGTTGTAGTAGTAGCGGGCGACGGCGGCACTGTTGACATAGGCCTCCAGAGCCTAAGCGGCATGCTCGAGAGGCGCGACCCCGTAATGTACGTGCTCTACGACAACGAGGCATACATGAACACAGGCATACAGAGGAGCGGCGCCACGCCGTTCCACGCGTGGACCACCACGACGCCGGCAGGCAAGGTCTGGAGGGGCGAGTGGAGGACGAAGAAGGACATAGCTATGATAGTTGCGGCGCACAGGATACCTTACGTCGCCACAGCTAACCCCGCCTACCCGCAGGACATGATAAACAAGTTCGCCAGGGGCCTCGAGGTCCTTGACGAGGGGCCGTCATTCATACACGTCCTCATGGCGTGCACCACTGGCTGGAGGTTTGACCCAGCCCTCGGCATAACCATATCAAGGCTTGCAACGGAGACCGGCGTGTTCCCGCTCTACGAGATAGACCACGGCAACTTCAGGGTCACCTTCCCGGTAGCCAAGAGGAAGCCCGTCTCGGAGTACCTCAAGCTGCAGGGCAGGTTCGCCCACCTGACGCCTGCTGAGATAGAGGAGATACAGAAGCTCGTAAACGAGAGGGTGGCAGAGATAAACAAGCTTGCGGGCAAGGAGGTCATAGGCCCCGTAGCCAAGTAGCCTTCTTTATACATATCTGTATCCAACTAATCACGTCCTTTTCC
>Ga0080003_1000848_pt1 | contig 18315 bp, 15 predicted proteins | sample JossMetagenome_FD_69206 | JGI IMG/M metagenome (GOLD analysis project Ga0080003, IMG submission 69206) | Hot spring microbial communities from Joseph's Coat, Yellowstone National Park, USA - JC2_E (SPADES assembly) (version 2) | ecosystem: Environmental > Aquatic > Thermal springs > Hot (42-90C)...
ATAAGTTTCTTTGCATATATTTGGGGTGATTGCATTTATTATGGCCTTCTATTTGGCATAGCTATACTTTTTTCAGTATTTTTTCTAAGTCTAGCTATTAGGCTCATTAATTATTATAATCTAGTCTCATTAGAGTATGGCAGGCTTGGATATGCAATCACTTTAGAATCGCTTGGGGAAATGGCTCAGTATCAAAATCAAAGTTATGTTTGCTATGCTGCGTTGCTTGATGGCTTGAAATGCATTAACAACACCATTTATTATGGTAATTCATATATTATTTTAGAGAATAGCAAGTAGTTATAGATAAAGATAAAAAATAAGCTACCCAATAATAATAGTATTTATGGCCTTGGTGGTGTAACGGCTGCATGAAAGGCTGTGGACCTTTAGGACCGGGTCCGACTCCCGGCCAAGGCCCATAGGTAAGAGGTCCTACTCATTTCACCATCAGATTTATAAAGTGGCTAAAACCCATGGCATATTGACAAATATGCCTAGCTATTGCAACAAATGGTCGCAGATTCCGCAAATCCTCACTACCAAAAGACAAAGACTACGGCAAGAGATGGGCAGTAGAGATGTATTTGGTCTTGCAAAAAATAGATTCATAGGTAAGGCAAAGTAATGGTGCATGCATATGCATGCCTAATTGCATGCATAATGAAATACAGGTAGAAAAGATGTGGAGGTGGTACAATTAGGCAATGCAAGAATGGTGGTTGAGTGATATAGATATAAATTTCAACAACCTATACAAGGCCAAATATAAGAAAAGTTTATAAACTTTAAAATTTTATAATCTCGTGTGATATCATGTCAAAATGGGGAGATCTTGCACCGTATTGGTTCTTCCTTTTTACGATAGGGTTCGGATGGTTTATACTTGCGCCGCTACTTCCGGCGCTCTCGAAGGCGCTTTCGGTAGGTCTCGGCAGTGTATTGCTGATAATATCCTCTTATGGGTACACAATGGTGGTGTTTGGGCTGCTTGCTGGATATATAGCTGCCAGATTTACTGTCAAAAGTGCACTGTATTCAGCGATGATTATATCAATAGTAGGCCTTATAGGTAGAGCAGTTTCACCTAACTACATCTCGTTCCTGCTGTTCGGAATTATAGCAGCAATTGCATATCCGCTTGCAATGGCTCCTGTTGGCAGTGTTGCTGATTCAATATACAAGGAGAGATCACATACAATCATAGGGATAAGTGTTGGAATGCTGTTTCTGGGCATGGCTGTTGGAGCATTGCTAGGTCCTTATATATTTGAGGGATTCGGACTTTCTGGAACGATGTGGCTTACAGTGATACTAGCAGTGCTTGCAGCAATATGGCTTCCATTTAAAGTTAAGGACTATCCAACTTTCTATAAAGGTAAATCCCTTCATGGCTCATTCAAGCTAGGCATGATAAAGAACTGGTACGTGGGGTTTGCAATAGCCTCAATGTCGGTAATGTTCGGAAGCATTGCTTCTACTGTGCTGCTTCTCCACAAGCTTCCACTCGAGACTGCACTAAGCTATGGAGGTTTGTTTGGAGGACTTGCGTTCCTAGGCTCCGCATTGGGTGCTATAATACTACCACCCATATTTGAAAGGTATAATGCAATAAGGGCCGGACTTGTTACTACGGGCGTGCTGAGCTTCGTATCCGTTGCTACAATGGCCCTGACGCTTTCGTATACAAGCCTTCTTGCAGTGATAGCATTAGCATACTTCCTGTTCGGGTTCTTCGGAAATGCATACTGGTCAATGGCCATGACGTCTACGACTAATTATGTCGATGATCCTGCAAAGGCTGGATTCGCCACTTCGATGTACAGTGTAGTCACAAACCTCGGAGTAGCAATAATTCCAGTGTTTGTGGGTGCCGAATTCGGTAGCATGACTACAATATTTATAGGAGTAAGTGTGGTGCTGTTGATAGAAGCAATAGCGATGATTCTGGCACCTACGCTGCTTGCAAAACCAAAAGCGGTTGCTGCAAGAATGGTTAGGCATAAAAGATAAAGAGTAGTATTTATTTTGTTTTTATTTCTCCGATTCTTTTTTGCTTGTTTAGATAGTGATGCAAACGCTTTGCTAGAGAGCTAATAGATTTTATGATGCACTTTCTTGCATTGCCTCATTTCAAGCTGTTTAAACCATTCAAGTTCTTTGCTTTTGGGTTTTTATATTATGGCACCATTCTTCTTAAGCAATGATTGAAGTTCCTTTATGTTTATCGATCTGGCAGGCTTTCTAGATGAAAGTGAGATATAAGCGGCTGTTGCCGCCGCCTGGCCCATTGCAAGAGCGGTTCCGCTTACTCTTGCACTTGCCTGTGCTTCAAATTCTGCACTGAAGCACCTTCCAACAGCAAAAAGATTGTCTACACCTTTTACCACTATCGACCTGTAAGGTATGTGGTACCAAGAATCATCCCCACCATTCAAGTGTATGTAATATACCCCCAATTTAGGATCATGCATCTCTATTGGGTGACCACAACGCGCAATTGCATCTTCAAAGCGCTTATTTCCTAGTATGTCCTCTTTTGTAAGCACATACTCCCCAACAGCACGACGCGTTTCCCTAAACCCGACATATGGAGCTATGTCCATTAGATAGGAATCTTCAAACCCAGGTATATTATTTTTCATGAAGTGAAATACAGAAATAGCCTGCCTACGCAGATCTTCTAGAATTGTAGATATCTCCTTCCCATCTTCAAAATTTATAATTGGAGCATGCGTTGCATTGCACACCAGCTCTCCTTTGCGTGAAGTATTGAATAAAAAGATGGTATCTGAATGAGGGAGATACAGCCTACCAGCCTTCTTGGCTGCGCTGATTAGTGGTTTCAAGATGTGAATGCGGTCTATAGACCCATCGCTGCGCAGTACAGCGTCTACAAGTGTTTTATGCTTATTCGCATATGCTATATATTCTCTTTCAGATACACCTCCAATTCTAAACGGCAGAGTCGTCTCCTGATGATAGCCAGCGCCTTCTTTGCCTGACATGGTGCTAAGGTTAATAAGGTGTGCAATGTCTGCATCTCCGCTTGCATCTACAAACATCCTGCCTTCTATAGACTTTAAACCGTTTTTGCCTGAAACCTTTACAGAATTAATTCTTTTACCACGCATGTTAACTCCACTAACAAGCGAACTAAAATAACAGTCGATACCTAATTCTTTTGCCATCGTGCCTAGCACGGTTGACATTTCCGCAGGCCTAAATGGCACAAAGTTGCCACTATGACCTATGGTGCCACCTGCTTTTTTAAGTCTGCTGATTATTTTATCTGCAATTCCGCCAACGATCTTTGTCTTGCCTGAATAGGTGTACACTCCGAGTATTGAAAGAACGTATGCATTAGTCCAGTTGCCTCCAAGCATTCCATGGCGCTCTATAATTGCGGTTTTCATGCCAAGCTCAGCAGAAGAGAACGCAGCACCAATTCCCGCAGGACCTCCGCCCACAACCACAACATCGTACTTTGGCATAATATACTTCCTAATACTAAAACTATAAATATTACGCTGGGCCGCAGGCAAAAAGTAAAAAGCGGTGCGTGAAGCCATTTTAGAAAGAAATAAGAAAAGTAAGTGCGATTAGATATTATGGAATATCACTTGAAATGCACTAAATGTGGAGAAATTTACGATAGCAAAGAACCTTACCAAGAATGCCCTAAATGTGGCGGTTTGCTAGAAGTTATATATGAAGGTAAGCTGCCAAAATTAAGAAAGATAAGCTCCTTCTGGGATTTTGAACCCATTTTGCCGAAGGGCAAATACAAACATTTTGAGGTTGGCTTAACCAGAACAATCAGAATAAGCAATGACCTTTACTTAAAGCTTGAGATCGATAATCCAACACACTCTTTTAAGGATAGGGGCTCTGTTGTAGAGGTTGCAAAAGCTTATGAATATGGCTACGATGAAATAGTATGCGCCTCTACGGGCAATATGGCTTATTCATTAGCTTATTATGCAAAGACATATAATATAAAGGCAAAGATCTTTGTAAGCAAAAATGTAAGCAAAGACAAGATGGAGTATATAAGGAAAACCCACGATGCTGATGTTACAAAAGTAGATGGCGATTTTACATTAGCTCAGAAGCATGCAGAGGAGTATGCAAAGAGAAGGAATGCATTCTTAACGGGAGATTATTGCTATAGAAAAGAGGGGCAGAGGACTATAGCCTATGAGCTTAATGAATATAGGCCAGAGAATATTATAGTTCCTGTAGGGAATGCAACGCTCTTAAGTGGAATTTTAAAAGCGATAAATGAAATGTATACTGCTAAGACGCTCATAAAAATACCAAAGGTTATCGGTGTAGAATCTTCTCTTTGCAAGCCTTTATACGATGCGTTCAAAACAGGCAAGCTTGTTTATGAAAAACCCAGAACAAAAGCTGATGCAATAGCGGTTGGCTATCCAACATTTGGCATGCAGGCTATTGAATTGCTTAAGAAATTTAATGGTAGCTTAGCAATAGTGAGCGACAAGGAAATGATGGCTGAGCAAGCGTTTCTATACAAAAATTATGGTATAATAGCTGAGCTAGCAGGGGTTGCATCACTTGCGGCTTACAAAAAGCTTAAGCTAAAAGGAAGAAGTGTTGCAATAATAAGCGGCGGAAACGTTTAGAATATATAAAGCGCAAAAAATCTCATCAGCTTAACTATAAATCTATACCAAGCACTGCTCTTTCTTTTAACGTCCTTTACCAATGGCTTGTACTTCACTTTTTCTTCTGCTGTAAGCTTGCCTTCTTTAACTATTTCTGTCTTTTTACCATCAACTATCTGTGTTTCTGTCTTGCTTACTATATCTTTTCTTACCATTGCATACCATTCATCTAAAGTGCTACCGTGAGCCTTTATCATGCGCAGGAAATCCTTCATCTTTATCTTTCTTCTCCTACCTGTTCTATCTTCTTCAACAGCAGGTATGAGAGCGGCCTTGTCGCATATGGCGGCGATGTCCGCTTGTGAGAAGCCCATTGTTGCCCTTGCAAGCCTGCCAAAATTAATACGCCCTATAGGCATATTCCTTGTATTGTAGATAAATGCGGCCTTCCTTGCTCTATAGTCTGGTGGTGGTATATATATTGCTTCTCCAAACCTTCCACTCCTTTTTAGTGCTGGATCTATGTCCCAAGGTGCGTTAGTTGCGCCTATAACGAATATACCCTCTGGGTTTTTCTCTACACCGTCCATCTCCTGCAAAAACTGATTTACAGCCATACGCATATAGCTTTGGGTCTCACCACCACCTTCTCTTTTCATTCCAAGTGCATCGAGCTCGTCGAAGAATATAATGCAAGGTGTATTCTTTCTGGCTTGTTCGAAGATTGCGTGCATATTTTTTTCTGTATTTCCAGCATACATATCTACTATTTCATTTATTCTTGCTATTATTACATTTGCATTTGTCTCTCCGGCTATTGCATTTATAAGGTAGGTCTTTCCATTTCCTGGTGGGCCGTAGAATAATACACCCAAGCCAAGCTTCTTTCCATAAGCCCTAAGCAGCTCTGGTTTCTTAATCGCAAGTATAATATTCTCATAAATAAGCTCCTTTACCTTTTCCATATCTGCTACATCCTTGAATGTCATCTTTGACTTGTGCCACTTTGTCTGCTTTATCTGGCCCTCTTGTATTACTGTCTCTTCACCTTCCTCTTTCTTTTCTCCGATAGCACCAGCTTTTGTTTCCTCACCTAGCTTTGGTATAGGACCAGCCATCTTCTGCTTGAGCTCTTCAAGCCTCATTTTTGCTGGCTCGTAGTTTGGATTCTTTGAAAGCGCTTTTTCATACCACTCCTTTGCACCTTCGTAATCATGCTGATACTCACTTATTATACCAAGCACATAAGGAGCATCATAGCTATCTGGCTCCATCTTTAAAACATAGTCGATATCACGTATTGCTTCGTCATACCTATTTAGTATTGCATAGCTGAGCGCCCTGTTAAAATAAGCGCTTGAATAACTTGGATCAATCTTTATCGCCTGTGTATAAAGATCTATTGCTTCCTCAAACTTGTTTGCTTCGAACTGCTCGTTCGCCTTTTGGTAAAGCTCTTTTGCAAGCGGGTTTATTTCTTTTCCCTTTCTACCGCCACTCTCTTTGTTTTCTTTTTTTCCACTGCTTTTTTCATCTTCGTTCATTTCTATCACAGGCTGAGCTTAGATTGTTTATTATTACCCTTATTCTTTATTATATTATCTTCCATTTCATCTAAAAATCTATTTAGTTCTCTGTCTACCATTGCTATGTATCTATTCTCCCTTTTTGCATTTTGAAATTTACAACTTTTGAATTTACTCGCCAACTCGATTACCCTTTTATTAAGTTCCTTTAGATGCTTCTCCTTAACCTTGTATAAGCCGTTTATCTGCTTTACAGCCACTTCGCTGTCTGAAGTAAGCGTTACATTGTTTTCATAGCCGTAAAGCTTTGCCACTTTTTCTAATGCGGCTATTATCGCCATGTATTCTGCGAAATTATTTGTTTTTCTGCCATTGTAGAACACTTCTTTTAAAAGGGGCTTGTTTGAGCTATCTAGAATTAAATAACCCGAAGCGCTTTTGCCAGGGTTTCCTCTTGATGCACCATCTGTATAAATGTAAATATCCATTCAATCTATAAGATTAAAGACATGCTATTATAAAATCTTTCTTATCAAAATAAAGATTGAGAACATGGGTGCAAAAGCACAGAGCGCTATAGAATATCTTACCACATACAGCTGGGCGATATTGGTAATGGCAGTTATTCTCGTTGCACTGTATTCTCTTGGCCTATTTAACCCAGGTACGTTTGCAGGCCAAGAATGCTTGTTACCAGCAGGGCTAAGCTGCACAAACTTTAACCTTGCACCTAACGGTCTTCTTACATTAAATCTACTTCAGGTAACACAATCGCCCATAAATGTAACAGCAATAGGTTGCACATCGAATCAAACAACAGCAAATATGCAAACACCCTATAATCCACCATCAAATCAAATTTACATGCCAATAGGTTCAAACTACACTTTTACACTATACTGCTACAGTGGCAATGGTATTATATATACAGGAAAGCCTGGAAGTTTGTATAACGGCTATCTAATAATAAATTATACCTCTACAACTACAGGATTCCCACATATAGTGACAGGCCAGATAATAGTAAAGGTTAGCTAACTATTCTAACCACATATTCATGGAACTATCTTTTTTAAATCTGCTACCCTGCCAAAATCAAGAGTTTCTCCTTCTGCTATGCATAGTGCACGCATCGAATCTATGTCAAGTTTTGTAAAAATGGGAGCTATTTCTGATACATTTTCTAGATTAACAGATACCCCTTCTGCAAAATAATTCATCGCAGGCAATATTAGTATTTTTCTCTGCCCATAATCACCAATTAAATAGCACTTCAGCTTCTCTTTCGCGCCCACTTCAGTATATAATGTGATTGCGGGATGCAAATGACCCATTATAAGCCATTTGCCACCTTCTGTTCTTGGCAATTGTTCACCGTGAAAGAAGAGATAATCACCTATAAGAGCCTCTTGCTTGTATATCTTTATATCTAGGGCGCCCTTTAGCCTATCTACAAAGTTATCATGATTGCCTTTTATCAAGATAATTTCCTTTATACCCAATTCCCTTAGAAAATTAACAAACTCATAAAGTTCATTAAATTCTTCAACATGAACCTTTGAGAATTCGTTTTTAATATCACCATCAACTATTATTCTAGCGGGCTTTCTTTCGTTAACCGCATTGGCGATCAGCTCCTTTATCTTTTTTAAGTTTATCTTAGGCAAGAATATTCCGTTTTCAGCCATCACGCCTTCGTAGCCAAGATGCAGGTCAGAACACACGATAGCCGATAAATTTTTTATGTATATTATAGGCGTTCCATCGATAATCTCAATCTCGCCAAGATCCATTTTAACCCCGATTTATCAACTTAAGGACTTGATTATGCAACTCCTTTATACGCTTTCTTCTATCTTTCATCATTACTATATCTGCCTCGCCAAATGTAAGCATAAGGTGCGAGAATGGAGAAGGTACGCGCGTCTTTATTATCTTGTACTTTATTGTACCCCTCTCGATCTCTTTTAATATCTCTTTAGCCCTTGGTAAATCCATAACATCTTCGAGTATCTCCCTATATGTCTCTTTTAATATAGGAAAGTTTGGATTCATTTCCTCTACTGCGGTAAGAAGGGACTGAGCATTAAACTGCTGCTTATTAACACTTATCTTCTGACCCTTGTAATTTCTAAGTACCATAAAGCTTCTTGCTGCGCAATGCCTGAATCTCCTTTTCATCATTTCAGTTCTTCTTATATTTTCCTTTAGTAATCTTGTTACATCAAGCTTAACAATTTTTGAGAAGATCTCAATAATTGAATTTTCTTCTACCTCAGCTTGCAATGAGAGCACAAAGCCGTTATCGCTAATCATTACGCCAATGTCTTCACCATAATATTCGCCAAGCAATATGGCAAATATTCTTGAAAGTGCATCGTTAACACGTCTGCCGTACAATGCGTTGAAGATTATATAGTTTAATTTAGTTTTTGTATCACGTGTTATCTCTATAAGTATAAACCTGTCATTAGGTACATACTTTGCATATAATATCTGCTCGACAAAATACTGCAATATAGATTTTTTGGCATTTTCATCAGCGGGTAATTCATCAAGTATTTTGTTTACTTCATCTGATTTTAAGCCTTTCAGCGCCAGTCTCTTCTTACTCGGCAAAGCCCTCTCTATCGCATTTGCAAGTCTCTCCCTGAACTTGCCTATCTCAATCGCAAGTTCGTAGCTTAAAGGAAGCTGCTCGGAGAACCATGGTGGTATTGTTGGATATTTACTCTCTGCCCTGCTAACAAAACACTTCATTCCTCGCGCAGACTCAAATCTATATAGTCTGCCTCCAAGAACAAAAATGTCATTAGGCTTGAGCCTTGCGAGGAATTCCTCTTCTATGCTTCCTATCCATCTCTTGCCTTCATAAACATCTACAGCAACCTCGTCAGGTATTGTGCCCAGATTAAGATAATATATTATCTTTGTATATCTGCCGCGCCTTCCAAAAGTACCTTCCTTTTCATCATACCATATCTTTCCATAAACTCTTCTACTTTCTAAGCCAACGTAGCTTCCAGAAAGATATTCAAGTAATGCAATAAAGTCACTCTTCTGCAGATTGTGGTAAGGATAAGCATTCCTTACAAGTTTATATGCGTCATCGACCTTCCATTTCTTTGTAAGGGACATACCAACAATATGTTGTGCTAGTACATCAAGTGCATTCATAGGTGTTGAGAATTTGTCAAGAAGTTTTTTATTTGCACTATATAGCATTACAGAGCATTCAACAAGATCATCCCTATTAACTACAATTATCTCTCCTCTTGCAACATCATAAAATTTGTGCCCACTTCTGCCAATCCTTTGTATGGCTCTTGTTATACTTTTGGGCGAGCCTAGCTGTACTACATTGTCAATGTAACCTATATCTATACCAAGTTCAAGGCTTGTCGAAGAGACCACGCATTTCAGCGAACCTTTCTTTAGCATATCTTCTACGCCAAGCCTTATCTCTCTTGAAAGTGAACCGTGGTGTGCCGCAAGCTCTTGCTCGGTGTATTTGAACCTCTTCATTAGATTGAACACTACACGCTCTGTGCCACTTCTTGTGTTTGTAAATACAAGCGTCGTTTTATTTTTCTTTATAATGTTATCTAGGATCTTGTATATTGCACTCTCTATCTTCTCATCGCTAGTATTGATTATATCTTTTACTGGGCATATTGTTGTAAACTCCATCTTCTTGTCCCATGTTGCATCAACAATGTAACATTCTCTTTCAACATCATTGTTGTATCCAACAAGAAATCTAGCCGCTTCCTCCAAAGGATAAAGGGTTGCACCTAAACCTATTCTTACAAAATCATGCCCACAAAGTTCGACAAGTCTTTCTATAGAAAGAGAGAGATGAACGCCTCTCTTGTTGTTTGCAAGTTCATGTAGCTCATCAATTACTATGTATTTAAGGTCCTTAAGGCTCTCTGAGAATTTGCTTGCATTTAACAATATCGCAAGGCTCTCTGGCGTGGTAACAAGAATGTTTGGCGGATGCTTCAGTTGCATCTGCCTTTCTTTCTGCTCAGTGTCGCCTGTCCTGATACCTATTGTTATCTTTCTATCAGCATTGAACTCGCTATATATTTCTTCGAGTGGCTTGCTTAAGTTCCTGTATATATCATTATTAAGCGCCCTAAGTGGAGAAACGTATATGCAATATACCTTCTCTTCAAGCTTGCCGCTCTCTGCAAGATCCATAAGTTCGCTTAATATGGCCATGAATGCAGAAAAAGTCTTTCCGCTGCCTGTTGGTGCTGTTATAAGCACATTCTTACCTAGCCTTATAAGCTTGAAAGAGTAATATTGAGGGGGTGTAAGCTCCTTAAAATGCTCTTTAAACCACTTCCTTATTTTAGGATTTAGCGCTTCAAGGCTCTCTTCTTCGCTAAAACGCTGAGCATATTGTATCATACAACCATTCTTCGCAAAATTAGACAGCAAAGCTATATAAATTATGCCAATTAAATATATAATCCTAGTGGTAGGGAGCATGGCAGCAAAAGATATTAAGAAAAGGCTCGAACAATTCAAGAAAACACAGGATATAAACAAGATTTTAAAGGAAGGAAATATAGAATCACAGGCGTTGATAGAGAGTGCGGGTGAGGATAGGCCGGCTGAAGCAAGCCACGCTTATGATTTAATAAATAGAAGCGGCAATGTAAGCTTAAACGAATCATATATCAGTGAAAATGAAAGAAAAATAAAAAGAGCAACAAAAGTAAAAAAGTCAAAGAAAAAGAGAGCGAGATAATTCTCGAGCCTGGACATTTTTAGAAAGAGATAAATAGCTTGAAGGCTAATCCATTTTTATGTACACCACAATAAAACCCCAAAAGTTAAAGGAGGGTAGCACAATAAGGATTGTAGCACCAGCATGGGCACCCGATATTAAAAACCTTTCAAAAGGCATAGATGTTCTTAGGCAGATGGGTTTTAAGATTAGCCTTGGAAAAAACATAAAGAGGCTTGCACAAATATCTTATCTTTCAGCGCCAGACAAAGATCGCGCAAGCGAACTAATAGAAGCTTTCAAAGATGATAGTGTAGATGCTATATTCTGCGGAAGTGGAGGTTATGGGTCAATGAGGATTTTGCCTTATCTAGATTTTGATGTTATTAAAGAGCACCCGAAGATTTTTGTTGGTTATAGTGATATTACGGCGCTTCATGTAGCAATAAACAATTTTGCACATCTTATAACATTTCATGGCCCGATGCCTGGAGCTGATTTTGAAGAGATAAAGAAACCGAGCTTTAAAGAGTTTATAAGTATACTAAAAGGGGAGAGCAATGACATAAATCCACCTCCAGAAAGGATTATAAAATATATAATAAGTGGCAAAGCAACAGGAGTTAGTATGGGCACAAACTTTTCTCTAATAACATCGCTCGTTGGCACAAAATACTTCAAGGAAGCAAAAGGTAAGATACTTTTCTTAGAAGATGTTAACACAACAGCATGGGATATAGATCGCTACTTTACGACACTTAACTTAGCGGGCCTATTACAAGATTTTGAAGGCTTTGTTTTTGGCGATTTTACAGACATTCCAAAAACAGAAGACGCAACGCCAATGATAGAAGAGATCGTTCAATACCACGTTACTCTTTCAAATAAGCCTGGACTTTATGGAATGCCCTTCGGGCATGGTGATGAACAGATGCTTATTCCGCTCAATGCAAAGATGAGCATCTCCTCTGAACCACCATATTTGGAGCTACTAGAAAACGTTGTTGAATAAAAATTATATAGAGTCTATTTTATCATCTCCTTTTTCCTTATCTTTGTCGTTCTTTTCATCCTTTCTTTCAAGATCAGGAGATTTACCAATAGAGAGTTTAACGCCACCATTTGGATCTCTAGTAATTGTTATATCTAAGTTATCACTTCCAAGCATTCTTCTGAGCTCTTCATAAGTATATGAACCTATGTCTTTGCCTATTTCCTGCGTTTTGCCTTTGTTCTTAAGGATCTCAGCCCTCTTTTCCATAATCGCCTTTCTCTCTATTGTTGTGTATACTATAGAAAGGCTAGGCTTCTCTGCATCGTATATATCTTCTATTCCAAGCTCTATAGGTTTGTAGCCCTCGCTTTGATATACAAAAGGCAGTACTGCTTCAAACTCATCCTTTAATCCTTCAACAATCTTTTTCACTGCATCGCTCCTTCCTGCAATTATAAAGTCATCGCTGTCAAGGAAGCCAACAAAAGCTTCGCCATTAACCTCTTTCACCTTATCTTGCAGCAATTGCGAAACAAGCCTTAGTATTGTTATTCCTGCGTTTGCACCAAATGTAATCGCAAAACCAGCAAGACCATTTACCTTGATCCTTCCTATCTCATAATCGCTCTGCAACGCCTTTTCAACAGCTTCTGATATTTTGTCTTCATTAGGCAGATCTATAAGAGGATCAAATCTTTTGCCCTTTTTTCTTAAAAATATAGTAACCAAACTTCTAAGCTCCTCAGGATCAAAAGGCTTCTTTATATAATAATCTGCACCATACTTTATTCCTTTGAACCTATTACTTGTTGCATCCATTGCACTTACAATTATAACAACTATATCCTTCAAAGCAGGATCCCTTTTTATTGTTTTGCATATTTCCAAGCCATCCATGCCTGGAAGCATAAGGTCTAGGATTACAAGATCGGGCTTATCGTTCCTTATCATCTCCATTGCTTCGTTGCCATCGTAAGCATTTCTTATTTCAAACCCTTTACCAACAGAGAGAGTCATAAGCCTATTTATGTTCTTATCATCTTCTACAATTAGTATCTTCCTAAGCGGTGGTTCTTCTTGGAGTATATAATAGGTAAGTATACCGCCACTCTTCCTTGATGCAATTGCATTAATATTTTCAAGCTCTTTAAGCGCCTTGTTGAGCTCTTCTTCTGTAGCGCCTTTGGAGCTTGCTATATTTGAAAGATCATTATAGGCTATTTGTTGCCTCTCGTTTATAATAGAGATAAGATCTGACTTAAGCTCATTAATGTCCATATGATCGCCCTTATTTTATGTAAAAGTATAAAATATATTATTCTTTTGCTTTGTTTCGCATATTTCAATTCAAAATTAAGAGTGGTTAAAGATAAACAAAAAAGCATAAATGGATAAATTTAAATCTATATTCAAATTAATAATATTTGATTGTATGAACCCGACCTACAAAAAAGGAAAGAAAAGGAGCAACAAAATACCAATAGCAATTGCTGTTATAATAATTTTAGTTGCACTGGTTATATTTGCAACAATATACACGCAACCACATGTATATTACATTAATGCGCCAACAAGCTTAGGTTTGGCCTTGAATAGCAGCATACTTTATAAGCTGCCATCATCTACTGATACTTTTGTACTCTACCTTAAAAATTCAACAAACAATTCTGCTACATTATATATAACAAGAACTCCTGTCTTAGCTTATCCTGTGCTTGCAATATACCTAACCAAAGGCGGCTCTGCTAATATAAGCAGTGAGGAATCAAAAGTCGCAGACATGCACATCTTGCTATTATCATCAAATTACAAAGGAGCTGAGCTTGAACTTACCCCTATAGATCCTAGTCTCGGCTTAAAGCCCAGTGGATTAAGCACAGTATTGCAGCCAACATCGTTTATTGAAAGGATGCTTTATACCGGAAACGTTAGTATAATATCTACAACATCAACTACAACATCAACAAGTATTACAACCACCACAATAAATCAGTCTTCTATTATACCAATGCAGCAGATTATGGGCTTTGTAAACACAACCGCACCTGGCATGTTAATGAACAGCTTCGCAGCACTTTATCAGAAAGACAGTGTATGCAATGCAAGTGTTTACAATGCTACTTTCCAAACATTAGAGAACATGAAGGCAGAAGGCCCAAATTCATTTTATAATGTAAGTCCTTCTGTTCCAAGAAGCATTAATATAAATGTAACAAAAATAGCAAGCAATACATACCTCGTAACCTATATTGGTGTTACACCTTCAAAACTTTATACAGGCGCTTTACTAAATTTGAAGGTTAGCTTAACTCCTACCCCTATTCTTCTTAATGTCTCTTTTGAAGGACCTTTCAAAAACATGAACCTTACTCAGGTAACAAAGATATATACATTCCAAAGCAGCATACAAAACTTCTGCGGAGCTTATATGCCTTATATACCATAGCTTTATGCTTCCTCCTTAGCTTGGGCGCTTTCCTTCTTTTTTCTTAAGTCTATAGGAATTGTAAACCAGAAGGTACTGCCTTTTCCTAACTCTGAATTAACACCTATCCTGCCTTTATGCAGTGATATTATCTCCTTCGCTATCGATAAGCCCAGCCCTGTGCCCGCCCCTTCCTGCTTTGTAAGACCTTTTCTGGGCACTTGATAAAACTTTCTGAAAAGCTTCCTCTGATCTTCTTTGCTTATACCTATGCCAGTATCACTCACCTCTACCCTAACATTCTTTCCTTTTCTATATATCTTTACAGTAATGCTTCCATGCTCTGTAAACTTTATCGCATTGCTTATCAAATTAACAAATACTTGAATAAGCCTATTTGGGTCTGCTATTACTGTAGGCACATTATAATCCACATTCCATGAAAAGATAAGACCTTTGTTTGCTGCAACCTCTTCTAGAGCCTTTATGCTCGGATTTTCTTCTAATTTTGCCAAATTCACCTCTTGCAGATCGAGCTTTATCTTACCAGATGAGAGCTTTGCAACATCTAGTATTTGCTGTATAAGCTGCATGAGTCTTTCGCTCTCGTCAAGTATGATTTTAACATATTCTTTTTGCTCATTGTTAAGCTCTCCAAACTCACCATTTTCAAGCAGAGAGGAAAAGCCTTTTATGTTTGTTATCGGGGTTTTGAGATCATGCGATATGTTGTAAATAAACTGTGTCTTAAGATCGCTTTCACTCTTAAACCTCTCTTCATTTCTTTTTGAATCTGCGAGCGCCTCTTCTAACATTTCTATCCTTCTTTTTGTTAGAAGCTCCTTTCCCATTATAATATAGCCGGAAATATTTCCTCTCTCATCTACGATCCTGCTTATGGTTTGATATGCTGGCACTTCTTCGCCAGTTTTTGAAACAAGATTAGCAAATATGCTTCTTGCTACACCTTCTCCGCGTGCAATCTCCATGGCCTTTCTTATGCTATCCTTACCTTCGTTGCCATAAATTAATGATAGATCTTTGCCAACAAGATCCTCTAGCTTATAACCAAGAAGCTGCTCTGCGCTTTTGTTTACCTCTTTTATATAGCCTAACTCGTTTGTTACTATTATCATGTCGCTTGTGTTTTGTAGAAGCTCGTTGAAGTTTGAGCTCAGGCTCTGCACATATCTTTCTAGTTTATTGTCAGAGACCAAACCGAGATAGCCTTTCTCAGTAGCGATTAAGCTAAGCTTCACCTCATTAGATGTGTTGTTTCCAAGATTAAGCGTAAATTTGTCTGTAAAAGAATCTTTCTGAAGCTGCGCATTTAGCTTATCTTTTTCATTTACTAAGTTTATCAACTTTTGACCTAGCATAAGCCCCGCTTGCGGAAGAACTTTTTCTGCATTCTCGCTGAGCCATAAAACCTTAGTATCCTTATCAAGCTCAAAGATAAATTCTAGGGAGCTACTGTTTATCACATTTAACCTTTCCGCAAGCTTCTTCTTTTCGGTAATGTCTAAGAAGGCTACATGCATAAGCCTATTGCTTATCATATTTACAGAAACAGAAAATACCTTCCCATTTGATGAATTTACCTCTGCAGTTATTCCTCTACCAAGCGATGCAAGCATGTTGCCATCTATATTAAAGAATTCGCTTATGTTTCTACCAATAAATTCTAGCGAACTCTTCGAAAATAGGTTAATCATACTTTTGTTTACCTTTACTATCTTCCCACTCGTCTCTACAAGCGCTTGCGGCACAATAGCCTCAAAAGAAGCATCAAAATATTTGGCTAGGCTTCTAGCTCTTTCTCTTTCTGACCTGCTTATTATTTGATGTGAAAAAATGTAAACACCGAGCGAGAGCGCATCTAAAATATCTTGACTAAACCTCTCCTCGCTTTTGGAGAGCATTTTTAATACACCAACAGGCTTGCTATCGGCAGTTATGGGAAATATTGCAACACTTTTGTAGCCGGAGTTATATAGATTTATTAGCTCTGGAAATGCTGAGTAGCTGCTTAGCCTATTATCTATATAAACCTTCCCAGTGTTTACCACATACTCTTCAGATGGCTCAAGGCCCTCCCTGTTAGGACCTATTTCTTTTATCAATACCTCGTCGAATCCAAAAATTTGCTTCACATTTTCTAAAAATTTTTCTGTGAGCTCTTTTTGTTCGGGCCATTTCTTGCCAAGTTCCACGGTATCAAATAAGAACCTAATGACTGCGAGATTATCAAGCATCAAATCAGCCTAGAATAATAATATATTCTTAAAACAATTTATAATTTTAACTACATAACATGATTGTATGGAGGTCAAAGAGATATTTGAAAACGTGTACAAATTAGATTCTAGGTTAGCCACACTCAACTTAGTACCGGGAGATAGAGTATATGGGGAAGAGCTTGTTAAGGTTAATGAAAAAGAGTATAGAATGTGGAACCCTTATAGAAGCAAGCTCGCAGCAGCTATACTTAACGGCTTAAAGGAGATGCATATTAAAAAGGGCTCACATGTTCTCTATCTTGGTGCTGCAAATGGCACAACATGCAGCCATGTAAGCGATATTATAGGAAATAATGGTGCTGTCTTTTGTGTTGAGATATCAGAAAGAAGCATGCGCGACCTGATAAAGGTGTGCGAGAAAAGAAGTAATATGCTTCCAATACTTGGTGATGCCAGGAATGTAGATACCTACGCGCAAGAGGTTGGAAAGATTGATATAATATATGAGGATGTTTCTTCGAGAGATCAGGCTGAGATACTTCTAGCAAATGGAATTGCACTTAAGAAAGGTGGATTTGCATATGTGGCAATAAAATCGCAAAGCATAAGCAGTGCAAAGAAGCCAAGCGAGGTTTACGAAGAATTTATAGATAAGGTTGGCAGCGAATTCAAACTTATAGAGAAGATAAAGCTTGAACCTTTCCACAAAAAGCATCTTTTCGCTGTTTTTGAAAAGATGTGAAATCCTACCGCTAAAGTGTGTTGGGCTTCTAGTCTGAAACATAATATCATAAAATAGAAACATTTTTAAAGCGAAGCAAAAAATAAATATCACCACCCTTTATAAACAAAACTAAAGAAAATAATATAAAAAAAGAAAAATCAAACTTTTAATTGGTGAGAAAATGCCCGTAAAAGTAATAAAAAATGAAGAAGAAGATGCAAAACAGATCGCCGGAGCGATTAGCAATGTCTTACTTAAGGGAGTATCTATAGAGAAGGGAGAAGGAGAATATAAAGATAGATATTGGATATATCTTACCGGTGAGAAAAGCCCCTTCGGGTTCATTCGAAATGAAGGTAATTATTACCTTACTCAGTTGTCATATAAGGATGTATTAAGGTATCTAAACCAAAAAGAGGCTCTAAAAGAAAAGAATGAGGCTCGTCAATTTTTAAATTTGTATTCATTAAAGTCTAGAATAGTAACAATATTGGAAATCTATTTAAAAGGTTTTAGGATAACACACTCAGAAGTTGGTGCCTATTATTTAGTCTTTCACATACAAAAAACAGAATCTAGTGGTTAACCACAACCCTCTAAACCCCATAAACTAAGAAGGAAGGTTGGTATAACTAGCACAAATAGATATCTCAGCCCAAGACCAATTAAAATTTTTCAGAATGACTTAAATTTTCTAAAAGATAGTTGCTTTATTCACCAATATCACCAGATACACTCTGAAATTCAAGCCCTCGGAGATATCTTATCAATGAACTATGAATATACCAAGTGAAACGCAGTATGCTGCCACAAACGCTTTATGCGTTCCAACCGAACCCAATAGGACAATGAAATTCGGGTTTCTGCTTTTACGGTTCGCTTCATACTGATTAAATCGTTGGTTTTCCTCACATTTTATAAATTTATAATCTGAAATTGTTAATTATGCAAAACCAAACAGCACAACAAGCTTCTAAATATGCATGCCCCTATTGCGGAAATATATTTTATTCTTATCTTCAAAACGGATCGAT
>Ga0080003_1000849_pt1 | contig 18304 bp, 28 predicted proteins | sample JossMetagenome_FD_69206 | JGI IMG/M metagenome (GOLD analysis project Ga0080003, IMG submission 69206) | Hot spring microbial communities from Joseph's Coat, Yellowstone National Park, USA - JC2_E (SPADES assembly) (version 2) | ecosystem: Environmental > Aquatic > Thermal springs > Hot (42-90C)...
TTGAACTAAATAACCCGTTTATAGTTCCAGAAACTTTTGGTGATGTTATCATATATACTTCTACTTTTGAACCTGCTTTTAAAGCTTCGGCTATAAGTAAATGACAAACAAATCTTGAAGCGCTCGGATTTCCACTCATCGCAAAAACATAAAAATTTATAGTAGATCTAATTCCGCCTTCTCCTGAAGAGCCACCGATTTTCTTAATGATCCCATCTTGTACAAAAAGATATACCCTCGGAACATCACTTGTTAGGACATCTTCGCTTATATTGTGCAGATATTTTATATTTATTAAGTTTTTATTGTGTTTTTGCAAAACAAAATATCCTATTTTTATTGCGTTTTTTACCTCTCTTATATTCATATTATCGATTTTTACATAAAATTGCGATTTAAATTATTTTATATTTACGTAATTTATTCAAAAAGTTTCGCATATCTAAAACACTATTTCAACTCCCTTCTTTGGAATAAATTGAACCAACAATGTTGTAAGTTCAACACCATTGGATTTTAACACGTCACTCAAAGTTTTTGTGTTTTTACTATATACTATGACTTTGCCATTATCTAATGTTATGATTTCTTTTTAAGAAAAGCATCATTTTCTTCAATGCGTGTAATCAGTTGGAGTTCATTCATCATATCTATTTTTTAATTAAAAGTTTATTTCTAAATTTTTTACTTCTATTTGTTTTACAATTAAATACCTGGTGGTCCAGCAACAAGAGCATCATCCATTTCGAATTGTTCGGCGTCTATTTTTTCATATATTTTTAAAAGTTTTGAAAAATATGGTTCTACCATTTCCTGTTTATATAAAAATTGACGTATATATTTGTTATTAGGCTTTTTAATTTTAACAAAAATAATAACTTCGCCTGATGATGTTATTATGTTTTCAATAATAACAGCATTGTTTATCAAAAAGCAATCTTCATCTCTGAATGTAATACGCTTTATTTTTCTATTTTTAACCGCTTCTTTTAGATTTTTCAAAATAAGTTCATAAATCCTTTCAGGATAAAGCTTACGTTTAGAAGTTGTTAGTGGTTTCATTTTAACACCTAACTTTCAGTCTTGTTATATATGAAAAGAATGAAGATTTTGGTTTAAAAAGGCGGGAAAAGTAAGGTCCAAAACTATTTGCATAAAAAAGGTCCATGCGACCATCTATATAGATAACTAAAAGTGGTGCATTAGAAAGTGCGTCAAGATAGTTATTTAGGATAAAAACTTCACGCTTGTTCTTTTTGTGTTTAGTGTTGTTGTAATTTATAAGGTATCCATCTTTTACATCTCCGCACCCGATTTTATATCCTAAACTTTCGCCATTTTCTACATATGTTACATCGCAGTTCTCACCAGCTTCTTTTAGATAGTTAGCAACAATTTTCCATTTTTCTTTTCCTGATGCCATTATATCACCTTATTTAATTTTCTACTTTTTCCCATGCACCATAAAATTTTGGTTTATTCTGTTGGTTGTTATATTCTTTAATAGATTCAATTGCCTCATCGCCATTTAAAACCTTGCCTATAATCTCGATAGGAACGTCCATAGTATAGATTTCGCAACCATTATCAGATTGAGAAAATGCATCTTTTTTATTAAGATAATAGTTTTCTTTTCCATCGCTATTTACAACTTTATAAATTCTTATTATTCTTTTCATTTTATCATCTACTTATTATTAGTATGGTAAGATTTAAATAAATTTTGTTTTGTGTTGTTTTTTCTATTAAATTATCAAAACCTATTTAAACCTTTACAATTAAATATATTTAGGTGTATTTTATGAGTAAAAATAGTGTGACATACGACTTAAAGGATTTTGGGATAGGAGAGTTGGAAATTGCTGTTGAATTGCTTGATAAATATAAAGAAGCAGTAAGAAATGGAAATGATGAAGAACTTGGTTTAACGACAAATATAAGACTTGCAATGAATACAAGTTCTGGTTATGTCTTTTTAACTGATGATGATTATAATGTTGTTATGGTAAATCCAGAAACTAAAAAAGCAGAAAAATATTACACTTGTTCAAATTGCGGTTTTGAAGGATTTAAAGACGAATTCAAAGATCATTCAAAAGACCCAGAGTGTTTGGAAGAGATAAAAAATCAGTTGAATTTGGATTAGGTGGTAATATGTTGAAAAATGAAATTGTTTATTCTGTATATAAATTTGAAAGGAATGATCCAAGTATTAAACTTATATTGGAAGATTTAGCAACTATTTCAGAAAAATTAAAAGAATATAAAGGTTATTTTATTTACAACAATCCTTTTTATGATAAAAGCCAAAATTTAATTTTATATTTTTTCATAAGAACCGAAGCAGAAAAAATTAGCCAATTTGAAGATGATTTAAAAACATTCATTATACATATAGATGATGCTGTTTTTTCTAATGAAGGAGTTATGGATTATTGGAGCTTTAAAAATTATTTAGATGAGTTAAATAAAAAAGTTAAAAATCTTAAAATAATTAATGAAATTGATTTTTCTAAAACTAATAAAGAATTGATAAAGAATTTTAATAAAAAATAATAAAATATTATACTAACATATTCTTTATACGATTTTTTGCGATTTTGAAATATTCTGGCATTATCTCAATTCCAATAAAATTGCGATTTAGCAATTTACAAGCCACTCCTGTTGTCCCTCCTCCCATAAATGGATCAAGAACAGTGTCGCCTTCTTTTGTTGAGACTTTAATTAGTTTTTTAATTAATTCTAAAGGTTTTGATGCTGGATGAAAACGAAAGTTGTTTTTCCAGTTGCTTTGAGGTTTTGGAATTCTAAAAACATCAACATTCTCTGATGAACTAAAATTAGCGTCAAAGTGTGGCTTTCCTTTCACAAAATAAAATATTGGGTCGTAAGTCCAAAGATACATCTTTCTTGTTGGCTTTGCTAAATTTGGATGGTGCCAAATTAACATCCTTTTTAAATTCCATCTTGTTTGCAAGTTAAACATTTCCTTCATAAATTTTTGTCCATAAAAACTATATAAAGAAGCATCTGGTTTTGCTTTATCATAACATAATTCCATCCATTTTAAAGTAAAATCTGTGAAAGATGAATTTGAGTCAAATTTATCCCATTTTTGCGTCTTGCCTAAAACCCCATAAGGAGGGTCTGTTACTATTGCGTCTATACTATTATCAGGTAATTTTTTAATTATATCAAGAGCGTCTCCAAGTTTTAAGATTATTTTTTGCATTTAATCGTATATATTTATTTTTTTAACTAATTTAAAACATTGAAATAAATAACACCGCCCAATTTTTTATTGTTAGTCGTGTTGTATAGTTTTATAAAATATAAAGGATTACTTAATTCAGATTATATAATGAAGATGTTTTGGATGATTTAAAAAAGATTCCTAATGATAGTTGCCAAATAATAATAGCAGATCCACCATATTTTAGAGCGATAAAAGAAGAGTGGGATAACCAGTGGAATAGCTTAGAGGACTATTTGAATTGGTCAGACAAGTGGATTAGAGAGTGCATAAGGATATTGAAGCCTGGAGGCACTATGTATATTTATGGATTTAGTGAAACTCTTGCATATATTTTTGTTAGGATTCCTATAAATAAAAAGTGGTTGGTATGGCATTACACAAACAAAAATGTGCCGTCTTTGAATTTCTGGCAGAGAAGTCATGAAAGTATAATATGTGCGTGGAAAGGAAATAAACCAATTTTTAATAGAGATGATGTTAGAGTTCCATATACTGATAATTTTTTAAAACATTCTGCTGGAAAGATAAGACCGCCTACTACAGGTAGATTTGGTAGTGGCAAGATTACAAAATATAATGCCAATGAAAATGGAGCATTACCAAGAGACGTTATAGATATTCCTACACTTGCTGGAGGATCAGGTAGATTTGAGAAAGTAGAGCATCCTACACAAAAACCATTACAATTATGTGATACATTAATAAAAGCATCTAAAAATAAAAATGATGAAAATAATATAGTATTAGTTCCTTTTGTTGGTAGTGGCTCTGAATGTATATCTGCAATAAGAAACGGTTGCAACTTCATAGGATTTGAAATAAACAAAAATTATATTAAAATTGCCAAAAAAAGAATAAAAGATAGTTCATAGTAGTTTATAAAATCTATTTCTTTTTGCAAATTACTTCCAATTTGTAGTCATAACCAAACGTCATTCTTGATTTAAAAATTTTAAATGATCGCTTTTTATTTATAATATATGGTTTATAATATTCCATTAGATACTATATATCTTGGCGATTGCATAGAGTATATGAAAACTTTACCTGATGGAGTTGTGGATTTGATCATTGCTGATCCTCCATTTAATATTGGTAAAAAATATGATGCATATAAAGATAATTTAAAATTTGAAGAGTATTTAAACTGGTCTTATAAATGGTTGGATGAGGCTGTTCGCATCCTAAAGCCTAATGGCAGTTTATATATATTCAATTATCCAGAAAATAACGCTTATATTAAAGTATATCTGGATAAAAAACTTCAATTTAGGAGATGGATAACTTGGCATTATAATACAAATACTGGACATTCTAAAAGAAATTATACACGCACTCAAGATTCTATATTGTTTTATACAAAAGGAGATAATTATACTTTTAATAAAGAAGATGTTGTTCAACCTTATAAAAATCCTAATGATAAGCGAATAAAAGAAAATTTAGCAAAAGGAAAAAAAGGCACAGGTCCTTATGATGTTTTATATTTTAATATAGTGAAAAATGTTAGTAAAGAAAAAACAGAGCATATAGCACAACTTCCTCTTGGTTTAGTTGAATTATTTGTTAAAGCGAGTAGCAATCCAAATGATATAGTTTTTGATCCTTTTATGGGTTCAGGAACTACGGCTGTTGCATCAAAAAAGAATAACAGGCATTATCTTGGTTGCGAGATTAGTAAAAAGTATTACGATATAATAATGAAACGTCTGCAAGAATTAGATAAAATTATGAAAGAAAGCGTTAGCCAAGCAGAAACATATAGCAAATAAAGGATTAAAAAACTACTGTATATTTATTTGGTTTGATATTCTACAGCGTGTACAAACTTTATTGAATTAATATCCTCTTTGTTTGTAAATCTATATTCGTAAATCTTAAAAATATTATGTTTCTTCTCTTTTAATCTAACAATGAATAATAGTCTAATTTTAGTGTTTTTGGGCAGTTTTCCTTCTTTAATTAGCATTTCAAAATATTTTTCTATGTTGAAAAGTTGTCTTATTTCAAAATCTCCATAATATTCATTCTTCGCCTCAACACCAACAATAGTGCCATCATCAGTTTCAAACATTCCATCTATTTCTATTTGTTGGGAATTTGCAAATAGTTTAGAGCCATTTACTTTAAACGTAAAAGATACTTTCGACCTTCTAGCTGTTTGTATTTTGAGTTTTTCTTTTCCTAGAAAATCTTGAATTATACCTGTATTATAAATATAAGATATTGCTCCTGCTTCGCTTTCTCCTATTTTATCTAACAATCCTTCATCGGCGTCCACCTTCTTAATATTCGTTATTTTTTCAAGCTTATGGTATCCTTCACCTTTTACAAAAGCATGGTTGCCTTTTCCTAGATGAACAATAAAATAACCTTTTTCCCTTAATTTATTTGGTAACTTTGTTGCAGAATCGAATTTAACTGCATCAAACTGATTCATGAACTTAGTATCTTGAGTTATTTCTTTGAGTTCACTATTAGAAAATTTTATAACTTTTTTATTAGGATTTTTAGTGTATAGTCTAGAAAACAGAGTTTCTATTGAATCCCGTTTCTTGCTCACCTTATTTAAATGTTTATGAGAATTATTGTTTAATTTTATTTTAGTTATTAAATCACAAAATAATTATAAGACTTAAAGATTTAAAAAATAGATTTCGTTTCGTGAAAGTTATTTAATTCATAGAAATCTTTTTAAATCTTAACTTCCTAATTTTTAGTAGAGTGATAAAATGGAAGAAACTAAAAACGATGAATATGTTGAAAAAGAAATTGAAGGTTTTGCAGGTGATATTAGCGGATATTATGTAAGAGATACAGACAAAATAAAAATTTCCTTTTCAGGCGAAGCAGTTAATTATGTTGCCGTAATTTATAAAAATGGAAGTTTTGACTATAGATACAGCAATGTTTTTTCGGGAGATAAAGTAGTAAAAGAAGGTTTGAATAATACACTTTCAGAAAAATATAATTATGATACCATAAAGAAGTTTGTTGAAAGTAAAAGAAATAATAAATCAAAAATTTCAGAATTTCTTTATAATGTAGTTTATGAACTCTCTAATGTTGCTGGTATTGATACAACGTTTGATTGATTTGCAACTTTACATTAGTTTTTATTAATTTTTGCAACCTTCTTTTGAAACAACGCTTTTGCTTCTTCATAAGTTTCGGCTATGGTTTGTAGACATTTCGGGCATTCAGAATAATCCAAATAAGAGCAATCTTCAAATATATCTTTTTTGCCAGGCGTATTATCTTCATTAAACCATTGATAACAAGACAATTCACCATCTTCGTTTGGAGCCACTATCTGATGCTCAAATATTGCCCCAATAAACTCCTCTGCTTCTAAATAATATATTTTTGAATGGCATTTCGGACAGATAGCATATGGTCTGCCTTTTTCGTCTCTTCTCCATTTAGGGTTTATTTTCACTTTAGTTTTTTGATCATTTGATTGCTCTTCTTCCTCCTCCAAAAGATCAATTAAAGTAGATGAAGATTTATAAATTTTATATTTTAATTTATTCCAAAATTTTGTCATTTTATCGCACCACTAAATATAAATTCTTTCCTAAATTCGCATAATTTTATTTCATTATGAAATTAAATATTATAGGCGTAAAATCTATCTATAAACCTTCCCTTCAATTCGTAATATTTCTCAAATGAAGATTCGTTTTTTTCAATGTTATTTATTAAAACTCCTTTTGATTCAAGATTGTTTCGCTTTCCAAATTTTAATATAGATTCTATCGCATCTCCAATTTCTTGAGAAAAACGCGTATGAGCAACTACATCTATTTTATCTTTGTTTTTCTCTATGTAATAATCTAAACCTTCCAAATCGCTCACATCAAATCTTTTTTCAGTCATATAATCACGATTAAAAATTGGAAGATTAGATTTAAATAGGTTTCGATACAAAACAAAACATAAATATATAAAAAGTGGTCAAATGAACAAAGAAAGAGGAATTATTTTGATGAAGCAAGAATTACGTAGACTTTTGATAGACTTGCAAGATGAAGTGTATGAACACGATGATAAAAGTGACTGCATAGCAGACCATCTTAAAAGAATAAAAGAGATAATAAAAGATAGCGATGCAGTATATGATGCGTGTATATTTCCTGATGTTAATATAAATGATTTTTAAATATTGTTAGTTTTGATAAAAATAGAAAATGTGAATAAAATGGCAATTGAAGAAAAAGTATTAAAATGTAACAGCTGTGATGAAAAAGTCGATAAGTGTGATGAGTGTAAAAAAGAGTTTGGAGTTAGTCAGCCAATTATTTGTTTTTCAGATGGATAACATCATTTCTGTTCTGAAGAATGTATGGAGGCATTTTTAAATCATAAAACATTAGATGCTATGACTTATTTAGACGAAGAGTAAAATGAAACTTCATAATAAAGATAGATAAAAATAATATGACCAGCCAATATCGTGCTTGATAGGGGTATAAATTTTATCGAGGAAAAGTTGGTATATATTTGTGAATTTTCAGAAAAATTCACATTAAATTTTTACAACTTATTAAAAAATCAATTTTTAAAAACATATTATAGTTTTTAATATTATTGATAATATGTTTGAAAGAAATAATGTTTTTAATAAATTGATAAAAGGAGGAGAAGAAAGAATAATTGGAGAAAGCATTAAAATTCTTGAAATTTCTATAAAAGCAACAAATATTCTTAAATCAAAAGATGAAACAAAAGTGAAATTAGAAAAGATAAGAAAATTGGAAAAACTTTCAGATGATATAGTTTTTGAACTTTCTGAAATGATAACATCTGGTGGCGTTGCTCCAAATCTAATAGATGATTTGTTAGAATTGATAGATAAAGAAGATAATATAATAGATTCGCTTTATAGTTTAATAAGAGAGTTAGCAAGATATGAAATAAAAGAAACTAATATAAGAGTAAAAATAGATAAAAATATTGATCAATTTATAAATTTAACAAATTCAGCTATAAAAACTCTTATAAAAATGGAAACAAGTAATGATTTATTGAAAATGGGAAAACATAGAGAAGAAATTGAAAAAATTGAAGAAGATGGAGATGAAATAAAAGATAGTTTATTTGATTTTGTATATAATAAAAATAAAATAAACTTCAAAACTTTTTATCATATTTTTGAAATAGCACATTTATGTGATGATGCTTTAGACAATTGTGAAGACACAGCAGATAGTTTTATCGCTATAATGAACTCAATAATTTCGTGATATTATGTTAGGCATATTAGTATCAATATTAGCATTTATTTTAATAATGCTTGTATCTGGTAATAATCTATCTGCTTGTAGCGGTTCTATTATATCAAGTAATATAGTATCAAAAAAGTTTGGAATAACATTAACAATAATCGGCTATATTTCTGGATTATTAATTGAAGGAAGTTTATTAGGGAGTGGAGTTCATTCTCTTATGCCTTTTGCTTCAAATGAACTTGTTATGATAGCACTTTTAGTTTCTATAATAATATTTTTGATTGCACATAAATTGCGTGTTCCTCAATCTTTATCAATTACTTTTGCTTTTGCTATACTTGGAATAACGTTTGCAATAGGAAAACAACCTAATATGATTTTCACTTTAACTATGATAATGTTTTGGATAATAGCACTTTTAATAGCAATACCTTTTTCAATATTTTTAATGAATAAAATTAAAAAGCGTATAAATAAAAGAAATGTTTGGAACAGCATTCATATAATAAAAATTTCGCTTATCATTGTATCATTTTTTGTTGCTTTTACGCTTGGAGCAAACACAATAGGTTTTATTTATTATGCTCTTCCAAATTCAATTTATAATTTTATTGCAGTAATAATTGCGATAATTATTGGAAGTATTTTATTTAGTAATGGGGAACTTAAAAGAATAGGAAATGAAATAATTCCAATGAGATATATAAATTCTTTAACTACACAATTAGTATCTGTTATATTGGTAGAGAGTGCAACTATATTTGGAATACCAATATCAAATACTCAAATGTTTACCGCAAGTATATATGGAGTAGGAATTGGATATAAAGATAGATTTATAAAGAAAAAACCAGCAATGATAATAGTTTCAACGTGGATTATAACAGCATTAGTTAGTTTCGTTTTAGCATTTTCTTTCGTGTATTTATTTATATAAATTTTTTAAATACAATATTTTATATCTATTTGAAGAATAATGAGTGAAATAGACCCTATAACTGGATTGCCAAAAGAAATTGTTAGTAAAATGAATTTAGGCGAATTCTCAAATAATAATATTAAAATATATTCAAAAGAAATTAAAAACAGAAAAATAATAACATTTATTGAAGGAATAGAAAAAGAAAAAATAGATTTAATTGCAAAGAAATTAAAACAACTACTTGCTTGTGGAGGAACAATTAAAAATAATATCATAGAACTTCAAGGAAAACACGAAGACAAAGTGCAAAAATTATTAAAAGAATTGGGATATTTAAGTTGAATTATTTTATTATATTCAGTGTGAATATGACGTCTAAAAAATTAAATAAACAATTTAAAAAAGATGAAATTGAACTTCTTGAAAAAAAGTATCTTGATGAGATTTACTTTTTTATGAATAAAAATATTACATGGCTTCTTGAAAGATTAAAATCAAAGAATGAAATCAAAAAAGATTGGTTAAATGTTTTTAAAATAACGAGTAGAAAAAACTATAAAAATCCTTCAGAATTAAATATAGGAGCAGAAAGAGTAATTCATAATTTGTTTGGTAGATGTAAGTCGTTCAATGTTAATTCATCACCGATAGGTTCAGATTTAATGTTTGAAACTCAAGATTCTTTTATAAATTTAGAAGTTAAAACTGCTGTTGATTCTAATACTGCAGATTTTAAAGGCGATATACAATTATCGCAAAATCAAACCACATATGCAGTTACTAAAACAAAAAGAGGTAATAATTATCCATTTATTCCAAGTCTACCTAAGGTTTATTCAAATGGTAAGATTTGTTTAACATACGTAATACAAATAATACATAATAATTCAGAAGATTTACCAAAGATGATAGTATTGCTTTCAATACCTAACGGTTTATTGAACTCAACTTATGGTAATTGTATTAATCCTGGAAAACATACAAAAAAATTAAATCGTTTAAACTCAAAAGGTGATATAAGATTTTCATATAAAGATGCGAAAAAATTTGAAAACCTTAATAATAAACCATCAAGGATAAAAGTTATTTATCCAAAAAACCCATCAAAGAAATTATTGAAAAACTATTTAGGTTTTGATGAATTATAGAATTTTAATTGTTCCGCATCTTTTTTTAATAATTTTTATGTAATTTTTTTGTAATTCTATTCCTATAGATTTTCTATTTAATTCCATCGCTACTTTTAAAGTTGTTCCACTACCGACAAATGGGTCTAAAACAATTCCATTTTTTGGACATGCAGAAAGTATTATTCTTCTTGGCAATTCTTCTGGAAAAACAGCAAAATGACTTTCTTTTATTTTTGCAGTTGGTATATCCCAGACATCACCAGGATTTTTACCAAGTGGATTTGGTTTAACAGTCTGTAATACATAATGTTCCTTTGTCATTATTTCATCATATTCGGTTTCTTTAATACCTAATAATTCTTTTAGTTTATACCAATCCTCTGGTTTTGGTAATGCTCTCCCACCTTTATCTAACCTAAACCAGTGCCCTGCAGTATCCTTATAACCAAAATATTTATCAATATCTTTAGTAGATATTCCTTTAATCTTCCTATAATACCGTAATAAATTTATTATTTTAAGTTCTAGCTCTTCACCAATATCATAAACTCTTTGTTTCGAATAAAATTCACCACTTACAGATAATCTCGCACCAGGAGATGCCCCTAAATTAATTTTAGGAGTATTCTTAAATTTGCCCTCATAATCGCTTTTTCTATTAAGCTTTATTTTATTATATTCTTCTACACTTAAAGTAAGAGGTAAATCTGTTTTAAATTCCGTCTTACTGGGAATTCTAATTGTGTCTAGATTAAAATAGTAATCTGGTGTTAAGTAGTTATCAGGATTTTTCACAAAAAAGAATATAGGTTCATATGTATTTGAAAATCTGTCTTTTAGTGATGACGGCATAGCATTTGTTTTATGCCATATTATAATATTTCTTAAAGCCCACCCTCTTTTTTGCATTTCTATTGCCAATTTAAAAGGTATCATTTGTAAATTTTTTTCTATATATTTATCTCCAATATTTAAAAAATAAGCACCATTATCTGCTAATACTCTTTTTAATTCATCAGCAACTTTTAACATTTTTTCTATATATTCTTCTGCTGTTTTTTCATTTCCAATTTGATCTTTTACACCATAATCTCGTTGACTCCAGTATGGTGGTGATGTAATAATAACATTAATTGACTTATCTGGAAGATTTTTTAATCTATTTATTACATTTCCTATTAAAACTAAAGGCGTAATATTTTTAGGTAATTCTATAAAATTATAATTTTCCATTTCATTCACTTTTTATTAATTTTAATTAATAATTTATTATAATAATTTTTTTATTACAATTATTTACTGAATATTTTAATTTAAATATATAATAATTTGTCCGTTTGCTGTATATTTAAAAATCATTTTTAAATAATATTGATATATATGAGAATATCAAATAAGAAATTACAAGGTGCTGTTACAACTCCAGAATGGATAGTCAAATTAATGCTTGATAGAGTTGGATATATTGATAATCTTGATAAAAAATCGATTATTGACCCTGCTTGTGGATATGGAAATTTTTTAGTTGTTGTATTAGATAGGATATTAAATTATTTGGAAAATAATAAATTTTCTGATGCTGAAAAAGTAAATATAATTGAAAGAAACATATTTGGAATTGATATAGATGGAAATGCATTAAAAAAGTGTAATGAAAATCTGAATAAGATTTTAGCAAAGCATAACATTAAGCAAAAAGTTAATTTTAATTTATATAAAAGAGATGCATTAAATGTTGATGAAAATAAAAAGATGTTAGAAAAATTTGACTTTGTTATAGGAAATCCTCCTTATATAAGAATTCAGAATTTAGATAAAAAAGAAAGAAAATATATACAGGATAATTATTCTTTTTGCGAATCAGGTTCTACTGATATATACATAGCATTCTTTCAAATGAGTGTTAGTTTATTGAATAGTAAAGGCAGATTATGTTTTATAACACCAAATACATATTTTTATACAAATACTGGAAAAGAGTTGCGAAAATATTTGAGAGAAAACAAACTTATCAAAGAAATTATAAATTTTGATGATAAACAAGTGTTTGATGACGTCACATCTTATACTTCTATTACAATATTAGATAAAAGCAACACTAAAAATTCTTTTGATTATTATTTTTACGCTAATAAGTTGCAATATGTAGGCAGTATTCCATTTAGCAAATTGAATGATGATAAATGGATATTAGATAAAAACGAAATAATAGACAAAATATTAGAAATAGAAACTCGCGGTAAAAAACTCGGAGAAATCGCTGAAATACACGTTGGAATAACCACTCTTGCGGATGATATTTATATTTTTGAAAATCCTTTGTTTAAAGATAATATTGCAATAATAAAACTGAAAAATAGAGCAGAATATAAAATAGAAAAGTCTATACTCAAGCCGATAGTAAAGGTATCTACTCTCAAAAGTTCAGACGACGAGCAAAACAGATTTATTATATTTCCATATAAGTTGGTAAAAGGGAAACATGTTGCTTTATCAGAGGAAGAATTAAAACAAAACTATCCATTAACTTATAAATATTTTTTGACGGTAAAGAAGAGATTGTTAATGAGAGATAAAGGCAAAAAAATATCTCCGTGGTATGCGTTTGGAAGAACGCAAGGACTAAATACCTCTTTTGGAGAGAAAATATTGGTTTCTCCTATTGGAAATAAACCTAATTTTATAGTATGGAAAAAGCCAGAATATACTTTCTATTCTGGTTATTGTATTAAATATAATGGTGATTTAAACAAACTCGTTAAACAATTGAATTCCGAAGATATGGATTTTTATATCAAACATACAAGCAGAGCATATAGAAATGGTTATAGGTCATATTCTAAATCATTTATATATAATTTTGGTGTAATAATTTGATGGATATTTTAAATATACAAAATTATTATTTATATCAGTGATAAAATGGGAGATTTAATTAAGCATAAAAAAGAAAAGTTAATTGATGTTGATTTAGATAAAGTATATAAAATAGAAAATTTAGTTGTTGATAAAAATTATCCATCAATAATTACTTTTGATATTATGAATAAGAAGGACGGTAGAAGAGGAACAGTTGAGTATAAGTTGGATAGTAATTCAAAAGATAACGGAGTAATAACATGCACTTATGAAGAAAAAGGAGATGAAGATATTTATTCTTTAATACACGATTTTGTTGATAAATATATAGATTATAAAACAGAAGCAAAATTCAAAGGAAAGAAAATACCGATGATGTGATGAATCATTTTATTTATTTTTGGTGATATTATGAAGTCTAAAGAATTAGATGAACAAGTTAAGGAGGATATATCGTATATATATGATTTTGCAAAAGATATAAATACCAAGGCTAAAAATATTCTCAATAGATATTTTGATGAAACTGATATTAACGAAAAAATTCGTATTGCAAAGCATATACACGAAATAAGCAAGAAGTTAGAAGAGATAAAATTCATTTGATTAGATTATTCCAAATCCATTAAATTTTAAGTTTTTATCATATATTACAAATCTACCAATTTCTTTTATTTTATTAAAACTTTGATATGCTAATTTTTCTTTTAATTTTATTATTCCATTGATAAATACAAAATTCTTTTTATTTTCTTTATAATTTAAACTCGCTTCATATTTCCTTCCTAGAAAATATATATAGAAATATTTTTCAGGCTTCTTTATAAAAAACATTTTTGCGTTAATTTTATCTGAAACTATAACATCATTTTTATTTTCTACTAAAATTTTACCATTTATATTTGCTTTATCTAATTTGTTGATTTTTAATGAAACAGAACTTCCATTTTTCTTGTATGTTTTTATTAAAACTTTTTTATCATCTGGCATTAAATAATAAATTTTATTTTTTCTGATATTTCCGCTTATTATTTTACCAAATATTTTATCTTCAAAAATTCCTTGCAAACTTATTATATTTGAAACGTTTTCATTTGTCTTTCTATCTTGTTTTACTAAACTATACAAATATTTAATTAAAGGCTTACCATTATACCAATTAAATTTATTTGAATGTTTTAATATTCCATCACCAGTTAAAGCACTTCCAGGAATAAAATACATTGATTTTATTTCATTATTTATGTTTGAAAAGAATTTGTTTAATTTCTTAACAATTTTATTATATTCATTTTTAGAGTAATTCAAATCCATTTTATTTATAAATATTATAAATTTATTTATTCCTAACATATTTGCAAGTATAACATGTCGTTTTGTTTGAGAAGTTATACCTTCTCCTCTTTTTGAAGATACAACAACAATTCCTATTTCTCCTTTTGATGCACCAGTTAGCATATTTTTAATCAAATATTCGTGTCCAGGCACATCTATAAATTGAAATCCTACATTTTTATATTGAACTTTTACAGATGTAGTGTCTATCGTTAGTCCGTTTTCTCTTTCTTCTTTAAACGTATCAAGTATAAATGCAGGTTCAATTTCTTTTCCAAGTTTTTTGCTTTCATTTTTGGCTTCTTTAATTCTTGCATCACTAATAGATTTTGTAAGCATTGCTATTTTTCCAATTAAAGTAGATTTTCCAGCATCTTTGTTTCCTAATAATGATATATTAACAACTTTCAAACTAATCGCCTTTTTAACATCATAAACTTATTTAAAGATACCCTAACGCTCTTAAACGTTGCATTACGTATTCTTTTTCTTTATCTTGCTCCCTACCATATCTTTCTTCGATTGTGGTTGTTTTAAGTTCTTTTATAATATCGTCTATTGTTTTTGCGTTGGATTTTATTGGAACTGTACAGTGTGTACATCCTAAACTTCTATATCTAAATCCATTTTTAGAAAAATACAACGGATTTACGGGTATGTGTTCTTTCTTTATGTAGTTCCAAATATCTATTTCATTCCAATCTAATAATGGATGTATTCTAACGTGTCCATCGTTTTCTATATCAGAAGAATAAATATACCAAAGTTCAGCAGGTTGATTTTTATAATCCCATTTGAAATTTTCATCTCTAGGTGAAAAATATCTTTCTTTGCCTCTAATTGAATTTTCATCTCTACGTATTGAAACTATTAGTGCGTCAAATTTATGTTCTTTTAATACTTTTTTCAATGCTTCTGTTTTATTTTCACCGCAACAACTAAAACCTGATATTTCTGGTTTAATCTCGCTCTTTGCAACAATAAGATCTAAATTCCATTTCTTTGTAAGCTCTTCCCTGAAAGCATAAGTCTCGGGAAAATCAATACCATTGTCTATATGTATTACTGGAAATGGAACCTTTCCCAAAAAAGCCTTTCTTATTAAATATAACATCGTTGTGCTGTCTTTTCCCATACTCCATAAAACTGCAATATTTTTGAATTTAATACTTGCTTCTCTTAAAATATAAATGCTTTTTTCTTCAAGTTCTTTTAAATTTTGTTCTATCATTTTATCACTCATTTAAAATAGACAAATTTTTTAAATAAATTGTAGATCCTTCTATTTTATTTTTAATCTTTTTGAAAATAGGAATTTTTATTATTAGTTTTTTATTTTTATCAAAGATTTCTGCATAAGATTTTCTTAAATCGTCTGAATTATTTAACTTAACATATCTAATTTTATAATAATATGCGTTAGAGTTTTTTATTGCTTTTTCTAGTCTATTCCAATTTTCTTCAATAGGTTTGTTTTCAAGTTCTTTTGCAATTTTTATAAGTTCTTCATTATTTTTCATTTAATCACATATATCCTAATGCTTTTAATTTTTTAATAACTTCACTTTTGCTTTCATTTTTCTTGCTAATATCAGCCATTGTTTCTCTCAAAACAAAAACCACATATTCAGATACAGATGAAAAGCCTGTATCTTTTATAATATCAGATATTTTTTCATAAAGTGTTTTCGGTATCGTTATTGTCGTATAGTTTCTTTCATTTTTCACAATATCACCTATAATGTATTATAATGTTATAACATTTAAAATTTAAAAATTAGATTTATCATCGTTTTTATTTATAAATTACTTAAAGAAATAGTCTTTAATATTTCTTTTGCTTGTTTTATAGATAGATATTTTTTAATATATCCGTTTCCATACGGAGTTTGAAAAGTCAAAAGAAAATCGCTATCTGTTAAATCTCTTAAATAATTGAGTCTTTTATTAAATAAATCTATTAGTTTATTTATTTGTTCTTTTGTTAGTTTTTGTTTTATAAAAATTTGTATAGCACTTATTCTGTGCAAATCAGCAGAAATTATTCCATCGCACTTCAAATCTTCAATCGGATATAATCCAACTTTCTTTTCCTTGCTTCCGCCATCAACAATTCTTATATACAAAGGATTTGCTTTTAGTTTATCATATAAACTTTGATTTATTGAAAATTCCTTATATTCTTCAAAGTTTGGAATATAAAATGTTGACTTAATATCTCCTTTATTCTCATCAACATCTTTCAATTTAAGTTTGAAACTTGCTTCAATCCCATCAGTTTTTGTATTATTATTTATCCAATCAAGAGCTTTCCAGCCATTTCTATAATTGTATTTTTTGATAAGAGTTGTTTTAATATCTTTCTCATAGTTATATCCTATCTTTTTATTTATGAATTTAATTTCATCAAGTTGCTTTTCAGTTTTTTCAAAGAAAAATATTGAGGTTGTTATTCCTGTTTCCTCAAATATTTGTTTTTCAAAACTTATAGCATTTTTAATTGTGTATTTTTTAAAGAATTCACTTCTTATCTTGTTTGAAGAAGCATCACCATTTATAAAGTTAGTAGGAATTATGTATATCATATTCTTTAATCCGTTATCAAAATCATTTATTAAGGCAAGTTGGTATAAATCCTGAAAATTTTTATATCTTCCATTAAAATATTTCATATTTTCTTTATATTCGCTTCTGCCTATAAAATGAACATTCCCATAAGGCGGATTTGTTATATGGAACAATTTATCTCCGAATCTTTCTACAAGTTCTTTTGGATAATTTTTTATTGTGTCTCTAACTTTAATATTTTGTCTTGCAATTGCTTCATCAATTCCTAAATTAACAGCGTTTTTTATTGCAATTTCTACTTGATTTTGAATAATATCAAACAAAAATATGTGGTTTTTAAAATATTCATTTCTTTTCTCTAATTGAATGTGATTTAATATTTGAAGAACCAAATTACCATTTCCACAGAAGAAATCAACAAAAACATAATCGTTTATTTTATCTTTTATGTTTTTATAAATGTAATTATTGAACACTTCTACTGGTGTTAAGAATAAGCCATATTTTTTCTTATTAGAATCTTGCTTCATAAATAAAAATTTAGTTAATTTGCTTAAAATAAAGAATTTAAATTAAAAGATAAACATATATTCTATGGAAATTTATTTAAAACATTTAATAATTGATGAAATATTTGAAATTTTCGCATTCATAACAACAGCATTAGGATTCTTCTTAATATCAAAATCGTTCATATCAATTAATATTTTAGATTATATAATAGTTGGTTCTGTTATTGCTTTGTTTTTAGCGTATAAAATATACAGCATATTTTATATAAATTATGCAAATTATAAAAAAGAATTAGATAAGGAAAGGAATATATTATATAAAGATTATTTGATTTTGCTTTCGTTAAGCGAATTAGTAAAAAATAAAAAAATTAAAAATAAAATCAAAAATAATTTAAGAACAATAAAAAAGGATATAGTTGATTGATATGAATAAAATAGGCACAAACAAATTGATAGAATCAAATAACTATAATAAAGAAATAAAT
>Ga0080003_1000850_pt1 | contig 18295 bp, 20 predicted proteins | sample JossMetagenome_FD_69206 | JGI IMG/M metagenome (GOLD analysis project Ga0080003, IMG submission 69206) | Hot spring microbial communities from Joseph's Coat, Yellowstone National Park, USA - JC2_E (SPADES assembly) (version 2) | ecosystem: Environmental > Aquatic > Thermal springs > Hot (42-90C)...
TCCTCATGTGAAAGCAAGCATCGCAGGTGAAGCGAGAAGCCCTAAACAAACGGATGTGGCTCAAGAAGCCCCATCCGCAAGGGTGGGGTAGTTCACTTTGATAACATGAGAAAAAAGATTATTTACATTGGCATACTCTTCGTTATTGCTAGCCTTGCTATTGCTTACCAAGGTGCCTCTACTCTTTTTCAGATACCAACATATTATAGCACAAGAGTAGTAATCGTGCCTAATGTAACAGCTAGCTCGCCATTTACATATAATGAGAGTGCTTACATTACTCTAATCTTTAATTCAACATCGCCAATCGACTTTTATGTTGCAAACGAAAGCGCATATGATCAGATTAAAAACCTTGGGCTTAGCACAAACATAGAACAGATCAAAGGTATTAGTGAAATAAAATTAAATGCCTATAATGGTATTTTTAGCAGCCTGATAGCACCCAACCAGAGCAGTGTTCTTTTATACAATATATCTAACCTAAAAAACGGCACATATTATGCGCTATTCGAAAATACGGGCAATAAAACAGCCAATATAACAATCTTATATATCTTACAAAAGAAGAACTCTTCGTTTAACACTATTTATGGCTATGGTGGCGTTTCTGCTGCTTTGCTCATAATAGGCACTGTGCTCATAGTATATGGCTTCCTAAAAAAGAGCAGTGAAAAAGTAGAGCTAAAAGTAAAGAAAGTAAATAGAAGCAATAAATAATTGTCTAATTTGATTTCGACGAAAAGTTTATTAATTATAAATGCAAAGATAAATGCAAGTGATATTATGGACGAGCTTCAAGAGAGGATTGCAGGCGAAATTGCATTATCTGATAGCCCCGGAAGTACTATGAAGAAGTGGAGGGAACTTTTTGGTATATCGCAAGTAGAGCTTGCAAAATATCTTAAGATTTCAACATCTACTATAAGCGATTACGAGGGCAACAGAAGGATGAGCCCAGGCGTTGGTGTAATAAAAAGATTTGTAAGCGCAATATTTGAAATAGATAGACAGCATGGCGGCGAGGTTATAAGAAACCTTGCAAAGTTTGGCTCTATCGATAATAAAGAAGAACCTTATTATTTCCTAAAGGACTTTACTGCTCCTATAGACGGTGTTGATTTTGCAAGGCTCATGGAAGCTAAGATTATAGCAAACCCAAGCACGCTAGATACAGTAAAGCTCTTCGGCTACACGCTTCTTGACAGCCTTCGCGTTATACTAGAGATCTCTCCAAGCGAATATCCCAAGCTGTTTGGTACAACAACAGAGAGAGCATTTATCTTTGACCAGGTGAGCACAGGAAGATCACCTATGGTTGTTGTAAGAGTAGCACCAATAAAGCCAAGGGTGGTTGTGATAAGGGGCTTAGAAGAGATAGACAAGCTGGCTATAAAGATAGCACAGGTTGAAAAGATCCCTCTGCTTGCAACAAAGCTTAGTGTTGATGAGATAAAGACAAGGCTAGAGAAAATATAAAAAGAGTATAAAGGCAGCTTGTCCAATAAACAGGCAACAATAAATATAGCTTACACTAAATTTTCTTTTTGTTTGATTGATATTTTACTTTATATTATACGAGTATGCTCAGTCTACCAATACACCTTTCCATGCAATCAACTGTGGCAATATAGTTTAAAATATCTGCCTAAGCCTCATCATCTAAAATAGCGGAGATTTGAACGAAATCTTTATAAACAAAACTAAGAGAAAGTATTTAAATAAAGTTTTTATAAACAAAACTAAAGAAAATTATTTAAAGGAATAATTTTTATTAGCTAGCGCAGAAGGTGGCAAAATGACTGAGAAAGTGATGAATAAAGAAATGCCGAAAACAAGCAAAGACAACGATAGGTATGAATTCACAGGAAAGTACATAACATTTGAAAACAATGGCGAGACACATACGGTTTATAGAATTAGGGCAAAAAAAGATATCATAGATAAAAATGGTAGAATTATTGCAAGAAAAGGAGATCTAGGTGGCTTCATAGAGAAAGAAGAGAATCTTGACTATCATTCAAATGCATGGGTATCAGGCAATGCAATGGTATTCGGCGATGCACGGGTCTATGGTGATGCATGGGTCTTCGGCAATGCACTGATCTATGACAATGCATTGGTCTACGAAAATGCAATGGTCTTCGGCAATGCAAAGGTCTTCGGCAATGCAAAGGTCTACGACAATGCAATGGTCTATGACAATGCATTGGTCTACGAAAATGCAATGGTCTACGGCAATGCAAAGGTCTCCGACAATGCAAAGGTCTACGACAATGCAAAGGTCTTCGGCAATGCAATGGTCTTCGGCAATGCAAAGGTCTACGACAATGCAATGGTCTACGACAATGCATGGGTTTTGGACAATGCATTAGTCTACGAAAATGCAATGGTCTTCGGCAATGCATTGGTCTACGAAAATGCAATGGTCTACGGCAATGCAAAGGTCTCCGGAAAAGCAGGGGTCCATGGTAACGCATGGGTCTCCGGCAACACATGGATCTCCGGCGATGCAGATGTTACCGGCATCCAGTCCTCCGTCGATATAACAGAGGTAGACTATGTAAAAGCAAAACGCCATTGACGCGAGTTTGGCATCGAACGCCTACATACAATCGTTAGCAAAGGCAGTGTTGTGTGCATGATACCCTTTATGCATCAAGCGGCAAGCGGGCTTTTATAAGGTCAATACAAAGTCAAGATAAAGATATTGAGCTTGCACCACTTTATACAAAGGTGGGCTTGGCATGTTGTAGAGATAATAGACAAAACATAAAAGCAATACTATTTATAGTTTGAATTTGAAAAGAGTACTATGCAGATCGCTGATCTCAAGGGCATTGCCACAAACGAGTTTTTAGATTCATGCAAAGAGCGTGGAATTGAAGAGCTTACACCACCACAGGAGCTCGCTGTAAAGGCAGGAGTTCTTGAAAATAAGAATGTGGTTGTTGCTAGCCCAACAGCTAGTGGCAAAACGCTTATTGCTGAGATGGCTATAATAAACAGTGTTATAAGGCATGGCAAAAAGGCTGTTTATGTTGCACCACTCAGAGCACTTGTAAGCGAGAAATATGAAGAATTTAAAAGCGCTTATCCATATCTTAGAATTGCGATCTCAATAGGCGACCTTGACTCTCTAGACATGTGGCTTGAAAAATATGATATAATCTTTGTTTCAACAGAAAAGCTCGATAGCCTAATAAGGCACGGTGCTAGCTGGATAAATGATGTAGGCTGCTTTGTATTTGATGAAATCCATATGATAGGTGATACAAGCAGAGGATCTGTGCTTGAGATATTAATAACAAGGTTAAAGCGCGCAGTTCCAAATGCACAAATAGTTGCTTTGAGTGCAACCATAGGCAACGCAAAGGAAATTGCAGAGTGGCTCGGTGCAAGGCTTGTAGAAAGCAATTATAGGCCTGTAGAGCTTAAAAAAGGTATTGTGCTTGATGGCAAAGTATATTATAGGGATGAAGAAGAGGAGCTTTTAGGCAATAGCAAAATTCCAGAAGTAAGGATTGTAGAAGATACATTAGAAAGAGGAAAGCAGCTTATACTGTTTTATTCTACAAAGAGGAATGCAGAAGCTGGAGCAGAGAGGCTTGCAAAGATTGTAGAGCGATATATAAAAGAAGATGAGAAGGAGGGGCTAAGTGAAGTGGCGAAAAGAGCTAAGAGCGTTCTTGGCAGGCCAACAAGCCAGTGCGAAAAGCTTGCAAAGAGCATTGAGAACGGTGTTGCGTTCCACCACAGCGGCCTTGTTAATGAGCAGAGAAAAATTGTTGAAGACTCTTTCAAAAATGGTTTGATAAAAGTTGTTTGCTCTACAACAACATTGTCGCTTGGCATAAATATGCCGGCACATACTGTAGTCGTTAGAGATACAAGCAGATACAGCGAGATGGAAGGTGGCGAAAAGCTAAGTGTCAATGAGGTTACTCAGCTCTTTGGAAGAGCTGGAAGGCCAAAATACGACAAAGAGGGGAGAGCTCTGCTTATAGCTAAATCTAAGGCTGAGATACTAGATTTGTATATGCGTTATATAGATGCTGAGCTTGAGCCAATCAATTCAACACTGGGCATGCTCCCAATACTAAGAACACACATACTTGCCTTTATAGCAACAGAATTCCTGAGAAGCAAAGAGGCTATCACAGATTTCTTTGGTGACAGCTTCTACGGCTATCAATATGGAAACATACATGAGATAAGCGATATTATAGATGAGATTATAAATGAGCTTTTGGATTGGGGGTTTATTGAAAAGAAAGGAAGCTTATACAATGCTACAAAAATAGGCAAAAGGATAAGCGAGCTTTATATAGACCCACTTTCAGCCAAATGGATTGTTGATACGCTTCCAAAGAAGAGAGATACTATCGCAAATCTCTTCATGATAACGAACAGCATAGAGATGAGACCATATGTAAAAGTTGTAGATGATGCAGAAGAAGGTTTCTTTAGATACAGAGAGTTTATAGATGAGTGGCTTGAAGGCGAGATGAGTGAATTCATGCTTTATGATCCATTAAAGGCACTTAGCACAGCGTATATGCTAAATGATTGGATAAACGAAAAGAGCGAGCAAGAGATTATAGAAAAATATTCGACAACACCTGGTGCACTCTATACAAAGCTGACTAATGCAGACTGGCTTATATATGCAGCATCTGAACTCGCAAAGATAATGCACATTCCAAACATAGATTTAATTATGCTCAGGCTCAGGCTAAAGTATGGTATAAAGGAAGAGCTGCTAGATCTTGTAAGGCTTGAGCAGGTTGGAAGAGTAAGGGCAAGGCTTATGTATAATAATGGCATAAAGAGCATTGCTGACTTAAAGAAAGAAGGAGCTTCAAGAATTGTTGAAAAGCTCTTTGGAAAGGAGATAGCTGAAAAGATAATGTCACAAGTTGCATAGTAGCCGAGCCAACTAAATAGAGTATGGCCACATCTCAATGCCACACATTATGCCACTTTAGTGAACTACCCCACCCTTACGGATGGGGCTTCTTGAGCTCCACCCGCTTGTTTAGGGCTTCTCGCAAGCAGAGTTAAATGCTCTTAGCAAAATTTAGCAAGCACCAATACCAACTCAAAAACGTCAAATTAAGCATAACCAACAGCAATGCAGATTAGATAATAACATTGAATTAGCCACTGTCTTGCACATAATCCTTGCCTTCTTTAAGAGCCACCTCAGCCCTTTCTAATTCCTTTCCTAGATATGCGGCATGGTCTAATTTTGAAATTAAGTTTTCATGAATAATGCTTCTGTATATATGTGCTGCGTTGTTTCCTCTAAACTCTATACCAGAGTCTCTGCCATCGTTCAATTTATGCTTAACTATTATCTCCTTCTTATCCCTATCAATGCTAATGAGAAAATAGCCCCTAGGGTCTTCAACAAATGGCTCCTCCTTGTTTCTATAATATTTATCTAGCAGCTCTTTAGTAAGTTCCCAATTATTTTCATAGATATGAGCGCTAACAGATGTTACTATTAATTTGCCTAACCCTACGTTCAAATCTTTTGCAACTTTTTCTTGCAGCTTTATAAGCGCATAAACGTTTAATAGCCAAGCACCGAAAATATCGTGGCTTCTAAATGTGGCAAATTCAAACAGCTTGTTAAATTTAATGAGCCAACTTACCTGAATTAGACATGGTGGATTAGAAGAATTAAAATCCGTATCATGCGACCAAGTAACAGCAATCGCTCTTCTCGAATATCTATGCTTTTTCAAATGTTCTTCGGCTATTTTAACCTGATCTAGGGTAAGGTTCATCTCCTCTATGCTTTTATTAAGCCTGTTGCCAACAAAATAAGAAAAGAGACGCTCACCATAAGTATAGTCTACTCCTTTTGGTTTGTCTTTGTTAAAAAATTCTTTTTGATAAATTTCAAAGTCGTTTTTGCTAGTAGGAAGCCAGCTTGGTATATTTACTTCGTTAGTATCTATAACACTAACCAGAGTAAATACTTCTTTCTGCTTGAGGCGATAATCGCTTTCTTTGATTTCGCCAAATTTATCTACTACATCCAATGCCTTTAACCATGTCTCGATAAAGTCTTTACCTTCAACCCTATATCCGACATCTTCACTTACCAAATCCAGTTTCTTGCTATTTATCTTATCCAATATTACAGGCTCAATAAACGCCTCTTTCTCTACTTTGTCATTTAGCCCATCAAGAAAACTGTTTAAAGCCTCGAGATTGCCATCATATCTGAATAACTTAACATTGTTTCTAAATTTTTCCAACAAATCCTTGGGTATGTCTTTATGTATATATGCATTAGCACCGTTTATCCTATATTCATTATCAACCCCATTGCGCATGAAAAGTTCAAACGCTTCTCCTGCGTGCATAAGGTCTGGTCCAAATAAGACTATCGCCCTGATTTTGGGATTTGCTAATACATTCCTTATTATATAGCTGATGCCATCTGCTGTATACAAATTACCGATTACAGCATACCTGTCTTTATCCACCTTGCCTTCTACCAAATCTTTTCTGAACCACAGAGTACACAGCCCAATATTGCTAGACAAATTTCCAATTATTAGCTGGTCTTTAAAGAATATAGGCCATTCCATCAATAGATAATAAAACAAAATAGATTTATTATTTGCCTTAAAATATGTACATATAAAAATAAGGCACAAATTATTATATCTTTGATTTATATATATAAAATTATGGAGCTAACCGCGGTTAACGATCGTGGAGAGATAGAAATTGCGATAATTAATGATATGTTTGGCTTTGCAGAGCATTTGCAAGATAAAGAGATGCAAGAAGCAGTAAAAGTATATTTTGGAGGCAATTACGATTACGCAAAATCTATTTATGACGAGTTTAAAACGCATGGGCACGCAGAAATAGAGAGGCATTTTATAGATGACAATACCTTTGCAAGAATTAATAGCATGAGTATTGAAGTATTAAAAGAATATGATAAATACAAGGAAAAGATAGAATACGAGGTTAATAGGTTATTTGGCATAGGCCTACCAAATAGATTAAAGCTTGTAACAATTCTAATCCAAAAATCAAAAGTTCCTTTTGGTGGATCATACTTACACGATATGGGAGTAATAACTCTTAGAATTCTCAATGATGTTGATTTAGAGAAAGAAATGCCTATAATTATTGATGTTTTGATCCACGAGATTCTTCATGCAGCATTCGATAACTCAGGGATTAAAAATAGGCTCTCACCTGCTCAGAAGGAAGCCCTGGATAGGTGCTTTGCACCTCACGGCATACTAAGCCTTTTTGTAGGTTTAATAAAAGACCTTGATTTTGATGAACTTTATAAAAATGTATCCATGACTATATATAATTCCGATGATTTAGCAGAATTCACGAAGCTCTTTCCATACATAAAGGATTATTATGCACAGCTTAGCTACGGCAAGCAAAACGTATTAGATTACCTTGCAGATAAAATAAATGTTAATAAGGCATAAAATACTTGGATTTACATTCGAAAAAAGTGTTTTTAAAATTCAACACGCTAGTGAGCAATGTAAAACAAAGAACAATTTTTGTTCGCTTTAATCCACATATGAATGGCGGTGAATGCCTCGCTCGCTTGATAAAACACCGATAAGCCCATATCTTATATGAGATAAAAATAAAGAAAAAGAATATAAAAGTTAGCCTTCATATGTTATATGACCGTTTATACGGCGACCGGTGATATGAATGGGAGTTTTCGATAAACTTGGCCAAGCATTTGGAGCATCAAAAGAGATAAACATAGAAGAATATATGGGCTCAGCTGAGATGGAAGATGTCGATGTTCTTAATGAGCCTGCTGACATGTATGTGAAGCCAGTAGCAATTACAGGAGAAGATGATGTAAAGCTCATAGAGAGCGAGCTTGATAAGAAGAATATAATCCTTCTAAACATGGAGGAGATAAACAAAAGGCCCAATACTAGAAACAGCATACTCGCTGAGCTTAAGAAGTATGTAGAAAAGATAAATGGAGATATTGCAGCAATCGATACTACCAGGGTGCTTATTACACCTGCCAAGGTAAAGATAATAAAGAGAAAGAAAGAGGGTAAGTAATTATTTAAGAGCAATTATCAGAGATCTAAGCTCATGCATAGTGGGCTCTGCCCTATTAATTACTTTTTTGAATGTTTTTATTACTTCTTCTTTCTCTCTTATCTCTTTTTTGCTGTATACTATCTTTTTCATTATTTCAAAAAGCGCTTCCTTCTCCATATAATATTCTTTATCGTGTTGGGTTTTTTCTTTGAAGATATGAGAACGAAAAGAGTAAAGCAGTATGGCGACTGCAGCGGATATGTTTAAAACAGGGTATTTTTTGTTTGCAGGTATATAAGCGATAGCATCGCACAACTCAAGCTCATCGCTCTTTAAGCCAATATCATCTCTACCTATAACAAGACATACATTTGAATTTCTAAAACGTTTTGCCAATTCGTCAACATAATAAACCTTTCTAAGCCGAGGATTAGCTTTTTTGATAAGGCCCGTTGTGCCTATGACTACATCGCATCCATTTACTGCACTCGCAAGATCTTTATATATCATTGCATTCTCAAGCAGATCGTGTGCATGCTTTGAAAACATTATTGCTTTCTTTCCAAGTATGTTTGCCCTAGGCTTTACTATATGCAGTTTTTCTATTCCGAAGTTCTTAGCTATTCTCGCAATATAGCCAATGTTCATTTGATATTTTGGGCTTACAATAACAAGCTTTAGCATTAAATACACCCAAGCACAGCGATTAAGTTAACCAGTGCGTGTGCAAGTAGGGTTGGGTATATTGAGTCTGTCTTCTTGAAGATATAGCCTGCGATCAGGCCGAAGATAAAAGCAGCGATAATATCTATTCCAAAAGTAGAACCATAACCTGCATGCAGTATTGCAAAGAGCAATGCGCTTGGTATTATGCCTATTCTCTTAACAAGAAAACCTCTAAAGAATAACTCCTCGTTTATAGGCCCAATAAGCACAACAAAAAGAAGAAACCAAAAAGGCATGCCCGTTACTACATTGCATGCATTTGTCTCTATGTTTAAGTTAAAATTTACACTCACTAATGTTATAATGAGCTCCATCACGAATATGGCTAAAAAGAGCACTATACCTATGCCAAAAATACGCACGACTTTTAGCCTTTGTACTACTCCTAGCTCAACAAGTGCTTCTCTTAAATTCTTTCCAGAATGGGCCAGATATGCAAAAGCAAGCGCTGGAAGAAGAAGCGAGAATATAACTGTTGTTGATATATTTGCTGTGGTTAACGTTATGTATGAATAGAAGTAGAGTAGCAACGCAAGTGTAAAAGAGAATAGTAGAATATAGAAAATAGAATAGGAGATTGCCTTGAACTTGCTGCTATTTCCTTTAATTTTTTTATTCTTCTTCATCCTTTCCAGCTGAATCAGCCCCTTTTTTTGCTGTTTTCCACTCCGTATAACCACACTTGCCACATGTGTATCTATCTTCATGCTCTGCCATCCTTGAGCCGCACTTTGGGCAAAGCTTAGATGGCTTGTAAGGCTTAAACTCTTTTTTCTTTTTTTCTTCTGCCATATTATCACTTACTCTCTGCGCTTGCAGCTTCAGCTTTTGCTTGCTCCTGCTGCTCAGCCGCTTTCTTCTTGTTTAATCGCTCTAGCTTAAACTTCGGCTCTATCTTCATCGCTTCCTCGTTTTTGTAAGAGTATACACTTACTTCGCTTTTTGTAATGCCATAGAGCTGGTTTATCTTTGCAATTACTGTGAGCTTTGGATCAAGATTTAGTTTTTTAACTACCTCTTCTTTTATTCTTTCTCTTGAAGGCGTGCTTTCGCTATATACAGCATCGCAGAGTATCTCACGCCTAGCAAGAAGCTTGTTTTCAGTATCTTTTTTTATTATTATATCTATCTTGTCCATCAAACACCACCCAATACCCTTGAAATCGCTCTCTGATCCATGCTCTCTATTACTTCAACCTCAGCGCCAGGCTTTATGTTTTGCATTAGCTCCTGTGGTATTGGAAGCTCATATGTTTCATAGCTTTCAAGATCCATAAGCTGCGCTGTGTTGCCAGCAATTGAAACAACCTGTGCACGTTTCTTTACAATTACAGGAGCCTCTACGTCTGCGCTACTAGGCTTAAGCAATGTCCTTTTCTGCCCATCAAATATACCTATCGCTGTTATTCTAACCTTTGCTGACCCATGCTTACCTGGAGCTGATGTTTCGATCTCAACAACCTTACACGGCACATTGTCTATGAGTATAAATCTACCTTCTTTTACATCTTTGACTGGTATATACATTATTTCGCTTGCCATATATTCACCAAAAAACGTACTAATCGTTTTTATTTATAAAGTTATAAATATATTACTATAAGCCAGCGAATAAAGAAGATAAACTAACAAAAAACAAAAAGAAAGATTTAGTATATTGCTTCTATACCTTCAATCCTGAGAGGTGCTACATCCTCCTTTGGCTTTGTTCCGAACTTCGCCTTTACACCCGTTATTACAGACATTACCCTTATCTGATCATTAAACTCAGGCAGCATTCTTGCTCCAAAGATTACGTTTGCGCTTGGTGAAAGGCCTTCGGTAACACCTTCGCCTATTCTTGTTGCTTCGCTTATTGTTAGATTGCTTCCACCAGCAACATGTATAAGTGCGCCTTTTGCACCTTCTATATCAACATCAAGCAGTGGATGCTCTAATGTTGACTTTATTGCCCTCTCTACCCTATCTGGGCCCGAACCATAGCCTATGTTTATGACAGCCATGCCTGTATTCATAACCACATTCCTTAAGTCTGCAAAGTCAAGGTTTATCAAGCTAGGCAGTGTTATTGTATCTGCAATACCTTTCACAGCATTGCCTGTAATATTGTCGACAAGTGCAAACGCTTTTTCTATTGGCAGATTAGGCACATACGAAAGTAGCCTATCGTTTTCAATCACTATTGCTGTGTCAACCTCTTTTACTAATCGCTCTATTCCCCATTCTGCCTTTTGTTTCCTACTCCTCTCAAGTGCGAACGGATATGTTACAGCTGCGATAACTGTAGCACCAAGCCCCTTCGCTATCTTTGCTACAACAGGCGCAGCGCCTGTTCCTGTACCGCCACCCATGCCAGCAGCTACAAATACAAGATCATATCCTTCTAATGCTCTTTCTATTTCAACCCTGCTAGAATCAGCACATTTCTCGGCTATCTCTGGGAATCCACCTGCACCCAGACCGTTTGTTATTTCTTTACCTATAAGGATTTTCTTGTGCGCATTTATTATATTAAGATGTGCAAGATCGGTGTTTATAGCAATTGTATCAGCACTTTTTATTCCGCTAGTATAAAGTCTGTTAACTAAGTTGCTCCCTTGGCCACCAACTCCCACAACAGCGATCCTCGGAGTAAACAAATCATAGTCTTCAGCCATTTTTTCACCTTATATCAAAAAACATAAATAAATAAAATAAATAATAAATTTATATCATCTCAAGATCGCTGTAGCTTTCTTTTCTTTCTTCTGTAGCCTTTCCAAGTATGCTCGCTCCCCTTACGCCTGTTACTATTGCCACAATTTCTATTTGGCCTTCATAGCCTGGTATTATTCTTGCACCCCACTTTACGTTAGCCTTTGGATCCATGCGTTCTGTTATAAGCTCTCCTGCCTTTATAGCATCACCAAGCGTTAGGTCAGTGGCACCAGATATGTGTATTAGTGCACCTTTTGCGTTTTCGAAGTCAACGTCTAACAGCTTGTTCTTTAATACCGCTTCTGCGGCAGCAATTACCTTATCGTTGCCTTTACCTGTTCCTACAGAGATGAATCCCACATCTCCGCTTCCCATTATCGCTCTGACATCAGCAAAGTCGATGTTTATTAGACTTGGCTGTGTAATGGTCCACACCAATCCACCGATAGCCTTTGCAAGTATATCATCAGCCATTGCAAATGCCTCTGGCATTGGCAGATTTGGAACAAGCTTCACAAGCCTGTTGTTGTCAAGTATTATTACACTGTCTGCATACTTTCTCAATTCCTGTATGCCTTCTTCAGCCTTAAGTTTCCTTACTCTTTCAAGGTCGAAAGGATAGGTAACCATTGCAACAACAATAGCTCCCTGCTCTTTTGCTATTTGTGCGACAACAGGTATGGCTCCTGTTCCTGTACCACCACCCATTCCTGCGCACAAGAACACTAGCTGTGCACCAGCCACAACATCTTCTATTGCCTGCCTGTCAACCTCAGCCGCTTTTGCACCAACTCGAGGATCGCCACCAGCCCCAAGGCCTCTTGTTATGCTCCTTCCAATTAGTATCTTCTTTATCCTGTCATCAATTATCTTGAAATGCTGTGCATCGGTGTTAATTGCAACAAGCTCTGTGCCTTTAACACCTACCTTAAGTAGTCTGTTTACTGTGTTGTTTCCAGCTCCGCCTACACCGATTGTTACAATCTTTATCTGCGGGGTTGCTCCTAGATCCTGCTCACTTCCACTCTTACCCAAAAATTCGTTTGCAAAGTCTACCATACTGATCGCCTGATATAGATATTTAATATAAATTTAAAAATCTTTTGTGGAAAAGGTGAATAGTGGAAATACCTTTTTTTAGCCACGTCTGAATCATTTATTTAAGTAAAAATATTTTTATATAAGTAAAAATCTTTACTCTTTTTATTTATGGCTGTTCCTCAAGCTTTTCTTTCTTCTGCATCTTGAACATCTCTATTATCTCTTTTGTTGTCGTTGCATCTTCTGGACTTTTATCGCTCCTTATTGTTCCAACAATTCTAGGAAACCTTAGCGCATAACCAGACTCTTCGCCTTCTCTACCACAAGTATGCGTCGGCGATCTTGTTATCTCGTCAGCTTTAACTGTAACAACATACTTTGGCTCTACCCAGAAATCCGGCTCTATGTCAGAGATTACTCTCGCTGGCTTTGATTTTACTTTTATCTTGTCAAGTATATCTTTGAATTCCTTCATCTGTTCTTCGGTAAAGCCCGTACCTATCTTTGTTATCGTTTCAAAAACATCCTTCTTATCGTTATATACACCACAAAGCAGACCACCAAACTTAAACTCGGCCCTTACACCTTTTCCTAAATAATAACCTAAGATTACAAGATCAACAGTATCTGATAGCTCCCCCCTATAGCTCCTTTTCATCTTTATCCAGCTAAACTTCCTAGCACCCGCTATATACTTTGAGTTTAGCTCCTTAGCGACTATACCTTCTAAACCCTTCTCTATCGCTTCTTCGAAGTATTTCTCAAGCTCCTTTGGTGAAGTGGCAATAATCCTATCAGCAAGTAGTATTGTGCCTTTATTCTTTACAACCTTTTCAAGCGCTGAACGCCTCTCATGATAAGGCTTATCTAAATAACCTTCCCCATCAAGATACATTATGTCAAATGCAAATAAGTGAAGTGGCAGCTCCTGGCTCATCTCTTCCACACCGTGCTTCCTCTTCCTTTGTATCGTTTCTTGGAAAGGATGGAATTCACCAGTAACCTCATTATATGCTATTGCCTCGCCCTCTATTATAGCGCTCTCAGCATCAAGCTCCTCAAGCGCCGCCTTAGCTATTTCTGGGAACATGGGTGTTAGCCTCTCAAGCCTCCTAGAAAAGATCTCAACCCTTTTGCTCTTCTTATCAACATGCACCTGAGCCCTCAAGCCATCATATTTACTTTCAACAGCGCACTTGCCGTGCATCTTTTCAAGTATCTCTTCTGCAGTCGGCAGCCTTTCTGCAAGAGCTGGCCTTATCGGGCTGAAAAGCTGAACCTTAAAGTTTTCTATTCCTTTTATACCCTCTTTTGCAAGAACATCAGCAACTTTGCCGAGATCACTGCATATGTTATAAGCGTTCTCAAGTTGCTCTTTGAATGCTCTTTCGCCTGTAACAAGCTTTGAAAGAGCTTCTAGTATTGTTGCATCACCAACACCGAGCCTCAGCGTGCCTAGGACAAAACGAACTATATACCTTGCTTCTAATGGCGATGAAGCCGCAAGAAGCTCTGCAAGCATCTTTATCTTAGCTTCTTGACTGCCTTCTCCACTTGTTGTTGCTATCTTGTACATCGTATCAAAAACTTCGTTAATCTCAAATTTCCTCGAAGCAAGCTTCTTTAACTTTGTTCTCGAAATAAGGTATTCAGCAGTCTCTCCTAGGTCACCACGCTTCTTGAAATCCTGCTCAACCTCTTCTTTTGTAAAGCCTGTTGCTGTTGCAATAGCAGTTTCTACCAGCTTATCAGCCATACCTGTTTCTATACCTTCGAAAGGTGGACTTAAAATGCCCTGAGTCATATAAACTAGCTTTTTTAGCTCCTCTTTCTTTGCTTTTTTAAATAGCTCTGTGAGTATATCTACCATTTGAAGCCTTGAGGATACGGACTCAAGTTTTTCATAATATTTAGCAACATCCTCGAATAGCATGCCACCACATTAATATAGCAAAGAAAGAATATTTATAGCCTTTTCCCAAAAAAGGAAGAGCTTAAAACCTTACCAAAGATTTAGATTGTTTTTTATATTTTAACCAATCCAATTAGGAATGGTGGTTTTATGAAAAGCTTTGCGTGCAAAGATATAGGAATGGATTGTGACTTTGTAGCAAAAGCAGGAACCGAAGAGCAGCTTTTGAAGAAAATAGCTGAACATGCTAAGAAAGCGCACAATATGCAAACAATCGATGACGCAACAATGACAAAGATAAAAGCTGCAATAAAGGAGGCATAAATACTCAATACTCTTAAGTCTTAAGACCTTTGTTTTCTTTGCCTTTTTTCTTTTTCTTTTTATTTGCCGAATTTTAACTCGTTGAGGTATATACTATATGTGGTTTGAAGGGCTAGAGATAAAAGAAGATGCACAGGTTTATAAGCCTGCAGAGGATTCGCTCCTCGCTATAAAAGCAATAAAGGGATTGAATAATCTTAGGAAGCCAGATATCGATATTCTTGATATAGGCACAGGAAGCGGAATACTCGGCTTATATGCTGCCACGCTCTTTCACGCAAAAAAGCTTGTTATGAGCGATATAAATAAGAGGGCTTGCAAGCTTGCTGAAAAGAATTATGTGCTGAACAAGGATAAGCTCAACGGCACAGATGTTACTATATTAAAAAGCGACCTTTTTGAGAATATAAAAGGTAGATATGACCTTATAATATTCAACGCACCTTATTTGAGGGGAAGCATAGATGCACACCTTCCAATAATTGAAAGGGCTTGGAATGGTGGACCAACCGGCATAGAAATAGCCTTAAGATTCCTCAATGAAGCTTCCACTCATTTAAAGAAAAACGGTGTAATAATACTTTTGGCGAGCTCGCTTAGTGATGTTGATATGCTAAGGAAAAAAATAGACGAACTTGGTTATAGAATAAAGAGTGAGCTAAAAGAACATTACTTCTTTGAGGATATTATTGCTATAACTATGCTAAAAAATACTAAACTAAGGAATAAAAAAGCAGATATACAAGATGAATAACATGGATCCAGATACATTTGAAGAAAGAAAGAGGATATTAATTAATTATCTTATTTCTGAAGGCATACTTAAAAGCGAAAAGGTAATAAATGCTTTTGAGAGTGTGCCCAGGCATTTATTTGTGACAACAGAGCATTTAGACGAAGCATATGTTGATGAGCCTATCCCTATTATAGAAGGTACAACAATATCACAGCCATCAGTTGTGGCAGAGATGCTTGAGGAACTTGAGTTAGAAGATGGGAACAAAGTTTTAGAGGTCGGCACAGGAAGCGGCTGGTTAACAGGATTGCTAAGCTATTGTGTAGGTGAAAACGGCCTTATTATATCACTAGATGGCAATATGTTTGTTGTTGAATTTGCAAAAAGAAACCTCGATAAGATAAAGGCGAAAAACGTTGAAGTTATAATAGCAGATGGTACTTTAGGCTACGCAAGAAGGTCACCATATGATAGAATTGTTTATAGTATTGCCATGCCCGAGCTTCCAAAAATTGTGCTAGACCAATTAAAGGTAAATGGGATTGCTATCGCTCCAATCGGTTCAAAAGATGCACAGCAACTTGTAAAGATAACCAGAGAAAGCGAGAAAAAATATAAAACAGAGGAGCTTGGTGATGTTGTTTTTGCACCTGCTTATGGGAAATTTGGCTTTCATGAAATATAGTTAAACTTATCTTTTTATTTTTGCTAGATAATTTTGTGCACAGGCTAACATATTTACCATTGCATAATGGCAAGGCGCCCAAATGGCTATTCGCTAGAATGGTTAGGCTCGGCGAAAGGATAAGTTATGCGATACTAGATGAGTATGGAGCGGATGAGTTACTTTCAAGGCTTACCGATACGAACTGGTTCCAGGCATTGGCGTGTGCTCTTGGCTATGATTGGCACAGCAGCGGCACAACAACAGTGACTATGGCTGCACTGAAGGAGGCACTAAAAGAAAGCAAAGATATAGCCATAGCTGGGGGCAAAGGAAAGGCTGGCACAAATACACCAAATGAGATACCAGAACTTGCAGACAGACTTTCGATAAATGGCGAGGAAAAATTTATAGAATATAGCAGGCTTTCAGCAAAGGTTGATGGTAGCATGACCTATGACAACATAGCCATATACCATCACTCTTTTATCTTTACAAAAAATAAAAAATGGGGTGTTGTGCAACAGGCTATGGAGAATGAAGGCAATATGGCTATCAGGTTCCAATGGAATTCAGAACTTGTTAACGAAGAGGATTTTGCAAATGAACCACATTCAGGCATAGAGGCAAATAAAAAGGTAGAGAGCCTTGACCTGACATTTTACAAGAATGACTGGGCGAGAAAGGGCCTTGTTGATGCGCTGCACGAACTGGAAGAAAGCAATGTAATACACTACCCTGAGAGGCACGCGCTAAAGCTCAAGCTAGATGTTGGTGAGCGAGGCATAGAAGCGCTAAGAAGGGCAAGCGAGATAGACCCAAAGAACTATAAAGAGCTTCTTCTCGTAAACGGGCTTGGAAGAAAGACAATAAAATCTCTTGCGATAACAGCAAGCCTTATCTACAACAGAGAGCTGGCAACGAGGGATCCTGCAATGTATGCATACAACGTTGGCGGCAAGGATGGTATTCCATACAGAATAAGCAAAGCGCATTATGATTCCATAATAGAAAGTATGGATTTCATCTTAGACAAAGCAAACTTGCAATATGATGAAAAGAGGGAAGCGCTAAAAAGACTAAGCACGCTTATATAAATAAAAGTTTTCTTGAAGAATAATGAAAAAAGATTGCATGAAAAAGCCGAAGGTAAGTGTCGTAATACCAACAATAGAAGAAGAAGGAGTATTTGAAATTATAGATAGGCTTAGGAGCAAGTTAAAGGATGTAGAGATAATAATTGTAGATAAAAGCAGCGAGGAATACGAGAAAAGACTTCTTGCAAAGAAGGTAAAGATAATAAGACAAAATGATAGAGGAGTTGAAAAAGCGGTTATGCTCGGCCTAAAGCATGCAAATGGCTCTATCTTGGCAAGTATTGATGGCGATGGAACGCATGATATTAATGGAATATTCGAAGGAATTAAGCTTGTTGAAGAAGGTAAAGCAGATCTTGTGCTTGGCAACAGAATGAATAATATACAGGAAGGAGCGATGAGCCCATACATTAAATTTGGAAACAGATTAATATCAATGATATTTAGTAAACTCTACAAGGCAGAAGTACACGATTTTCTTGTAGGACTCTTTGTAATGAGAAGAGAAGCGTATGAAGCGGTAAAGCATATAGAACCATATAGGGCTGGCCAGGCAGGAGTATTCGCAATAGAGCTTGCAAAAAGAGGTTATAGAATAGCGGAGGTTCCAATTAATTATTATCCGAGAAAAAGTGGTGAGTCTAAGCTTACGAAATCAAAGTTTCTTTATGGTGTTAATGTGGTTGGCCAAATGATAAGGTTTGTGAGGGACTACAGCCCACTCCTTATATTCGGAGGCATTGGGCTAATATTCATAATAGCAGGCCTAGCTCTCGGCTTATATGTATTATATAATTTCCTTACAACAGGAGAATTCACCCTTATAGGAAGATCTCTTATAGCATTTATGCTCTTTATAACAGGTATTCTCTCAATAATAGCAGGCTTTATAATAGACCTACTTATAGGCATAGAAAAACAATTAGAAAGGATAGAAAAAGGAAGGAAAAGCGAATAAAATAAAAACAAAAAGGTCAGAGCTTGCCTATGTCTTTTGTTGTATCTACTACTAGCATAGGCTT